>Ga0099822_1000235_pt1 | contig 44252 bp, 26 predicted proteins | sample CowpeawhiteBW_FD_76839 | JGI IMG/M metagenome (GOLD analysis project Ga0099822, IMG submission 76839) | Root nodule microbial communities of legume samples collected from California USA - Cow pea white BW | ecosystem: Host-associated > Plants > Roots > Nodule | place: USA: California | collected... | reverse complement strand
AAAAGAAAAACCCGGCAACTATTATTAATCCCATTAGTTTTTTTTTTTTTTTTTTTTTATTTTTTTCCTATGAAAAAAAAAAAGCCATTGAAAAAAAAAAATAATGGTAAAAAAAAAAAACGCCACTGATAGAAAAAAATAATGGTGAAGGTAATTCTTTCAGTAAAAAGAAATAAATAATTTTTTTCTAAAAAACAGTTATTATTAATGAAATTAATAAATGTTTCATCTATATGGATTCTTAATTTATTGTACAAAATTTCCTTTTTCATATATAATACATCATTTCTGATTAAACTTTTATTTTTTAAATTACCCTTATATATAATTTGCTTTTGGTAAGATACATGACCCCTCTAATCTTTCGCAACTCGCAACTCGTCTTCCTTTTTTTCCAATATCTCATATAAATAGAAAATAAGATTTTTTTAAAAGGACATTATTTTATTTTTATAATATTTTAACTATAATATTTAATAAATATTTTATTTTATTTTCAGAATATACATACACTATGTCTAATATTTCCGTCAGATAATATACAGTTATATAAAAATCCATCTCGAAATGGAAAAGTATAATAAGTAAAAGACATTTTAGGATAAAACAGGAAAATATCACCGGTTTTCAATTTTTCCATTACGAAATAAGAAGTATTTAATAAAAAAAGAAAAGATAAATTTACTCTCACACCATTTGTAAACAAATTGTTTAATTTTAAAAATTAAACATGCATAAAAACTACACTCTAAAGATGATGTTTGACAATTTATTCTTAGTTTTATCATGCATTATATGGAAGGAAAGGATTTAGAGTTTTTTTTTTTTTTTTTTTGAATTAGTACACTTATCCTTTTTTTTTTTTTAATTTTTTAATTTTATAAATTAAAAATTTATAAAAATTATAATATAAAAATAATATATAAAAATTTATTCTTATTTTTATCATTCATTATATTGAATGAAAGGTTTTTGTGTTTTTTTTTTTTTTTTTTCTGAACTAGCACATATGCCTTATTTTAATCTCAAAATAGCATACTTTATGGATTATTTACCATCATGGTATGGTTTTCCTTGGAGTTGGTAATTTGATTCTGTGGGACCCAAAATAGATTTATTTTTTATACTAGCACAGATTTCTTTTTCAATCCCAAGAGATTATTTATCAATATAGCATGATTTTCCTTGAAGTTATAAATTTAACTCAGTGGGACCTAAAATATGAATAAGATGTTAATTTTTCTTTTATTTGAAACAAGTCATAGTTGAAAAAGTGAATTTTAAACTGGTTTTGTTATTTCTTTTTTAATTTTTGTTTATTTTGTAAAAGATAAGAAAAAAAAGTAAATTATGAGTCTCAAAACATATTTTTATAAATTCTCTAATTAAAAAATATATTTTATAAAACAAAAACGAAACAGATTTTTTTTCCAAAAAATTTGCTAAAATGAAAAAAATTATAAAACTACTTTACAATTAGGTATAAATAAATCCTTGACTTTTTTTTTCTTTACATATGTTAACAACTAACATTTTCAATATTTCAATAATCAATTCTAAAATATAACCACAAAAATATTTTAAAAATTATTTTTGTTACTATAAATAACTTTATTCACCTTTTATTTTTTTCTTTTGTTCACTTAACAAAACTCTTACCTTCTCTATCTAATTAGACTTCTATAAATAACTTAATAACAAAATTTTATAAAAATACTTTAGTATTTAAATTTCCATTCCCTTTAAATAAATAATTCATCTTTATGAACAAAACAATATTTCATATAATTCATAAGAAATAATACAATTAAATTATTAGAGCATATAGTTTTACATTTTCCACTTTTATTATCCAGAAAAATTATAATAATTAAAAAATATGAGTATAATATTTTACCCATATCATGTTCTTTAAATTTAAAAACAAAAAAAATATATTTAGGTGTAACTATAAAAGAAAAAAAATACATTTAGGTATAATTAAAGAAATTATAAAAGAAAAACAAAATAAAACAGTGTCTATTTAAAATATAATTCTAATTGAATAATTTTTTTCTTCGACAATACATTTTCACTAAATCAATTGCAACTTTATTTTTAAACTATAACTTTTAATAACCGATAGGTTGAATTTGATTTTATTAATTTTAAATAAAACTATAAATTACCAATTGCTATATTAACTTAAACTTAAATTTTTTTATTTTTTTAATTATTTTATTTTTTCATTTACTTTTTTTTAATATTTTGAAACAAAATTAATTGTACATTTTAAAAATTATATTTTACAACCTCAAATAATTCAAACTAATCCACTTTTACAAGAGTTTATTCATAGGTGATTAATTCTTATGACAAATCATTTTATGTTTTATTTTTTATATATTATGAATTGATTTAGATAAATATGTTAGTATTTAACTTATTTATAAAGGGTGTGTTATTTTTTAATTAAATTGATACTTAAATATTACAATTTTTTTTTCTTTTCAAAATTTGGATCTAATTCACCTAATTCAACCCAACTGGTTGGATAATAGATTTGGTTGGATTGAGTTTAATATAAAAAATTACATAAGAATTTCCAAATTTTACCCAACCCAATTTAAGAAAACTTTTAGTTTATAATCCAAAACTATGTGCATAGTTTTTAACCTCTCACTTAATTGGTTGCTTTTTATTTTATTTAATGATTTTGATTTGAATTGTTTAACATATCATCAATAGTAGTTATGTTAAATTAAGTTGAATCGATATTAGGTGAAGCTAAATTTAAAATTCTTATATTTGGTGAAGATTATTTAGGAGATGAAATACAAATGATATATAAGTTTAATTCACACATGAGAAATTGTTATCATCTTCAACTAGAGTTATTAAAATGGATTATGGTTCACTAGTTAGTCCGTTAGTTCGTTAGAACGGGACATACTAAGTTGAAATTTTCAATCCATCAATCTATTTTGGGTTGTTGACTTGTTTTATTTAAAATGGGTTATGGTTTCTATTTTTTAAATTAAAAATAATTAAATATATTATATTTTTTATATTATATTTTTTTGTAAAGATGTAAATATGCAATAATATTCTAATTTAAATTATTAAGATTAAGTTTCAATTATTAGTTATAATAAAGTAATTTAACGTGTAAAAGTATTAGTGATTTATAAATTAGACATGTGTACTTATTATTTTTTTTATTAGCAAATTTTAGTTGTTAGTTTTTGTTTTTTAGAAGAGTTGAATTTACGACCTCTTTCACTCTCCCTTCTAAACCTACAAAATTATCATGATTTCTCCCTCCAAGTTATTAGCAAGAGGAATTAAATATACGACATTTCTCTCCTTTTCCATCCATCTAACAACTATCCAAATTGAAGTATCAATGCATCATAGATTAAAAACTTATAAAATATTTATACGATTAAATGTGCTTTAAATATTTATATATATATATATAAACAAATTTTATAAATAAAAAAAAAAGTGGGAGTCTAGCCTGCCAACCCATTAACCCGTATTGTGATGGGGCGAATTGTAATTTTTGGTTTGTTTTTAGTTGGCAGACCAGTCCTGTCCGATCCGTTTTTTTTATGAGCCAAGTGTGGGTCGGACCAAAATGAACCAATCTGGATCATTTTATCATCAATTTCCTTAATCAAAAACTTTAAGACAACGAATTTATGAATTTTCATCTTTTATATGATTTTAAACTTTATCATCTTTATGCAATGTGAACCTTAGATTCACAATTAGATAACCTAACAATATTTTATCATAAAACATTTTATATTCTTTTAGAAGCATAAATTGTCCTCCTAAAATATTTTATCTGAACACAAAATTAGCCTCCATGTTATTTTGAATAACGACAAAAAAAGTTAAATCTAAAAAGAAAAAGAGAAATAAAAAGACAATATTTTAATATAGAGAAATATTTCATGGGTCAATATTTGTTATGCTTATTTTGTTCAATACTGGTTGCGTATTTTTTGTTTGATTTCTATAGGGTTAGTGGTCGTGCGATTATTTGTTTCTTAAGTTGGATTTTAGAGTGCCCTGTAGTTTTAAAGTGACAAAATTGAGTTCGAAGGGTATAATAGATGTGAATCTTTTTGCATTTCAACTATAAGGAGAATGATATATTATTTGTTATTTTGCTTGTTTTCTTTGATATTAAATTAAACGCGTAATTCTTATTGAAATATTGACATAATATGGAGTAAATATATTGCATCGATTTTAATTTATTAATGATTACGCAAAAATATATATTATGTACGCAAATGCATCATATTTTTCATTATTATCATTATAATAATTATAAAAGCAATCATAAAGTTTCTACTCCATGTCCAAAATTTAATCGTGTGAGTAATTCTTTATATCATATATTAATGATTCCTTTTGGCGATGCGAAGCTACAAATAGTTAAAATGAAATATTGGACAATAGTACTTTCAAGACCGTGTATAACTATAATATTTAACCTTTTCTCTTCGGATGAAATTTACTTCATCATAACTTGTACATATAGTTTTCTTTAGAACTTTTCTTCTTTAATCTAGAAAATATTTATTTAAGAAAAATAATTTATATTTAATAATATTAAAGCTTCAATAGATCAGTTATATTAAAATGAAGTAAAAAGTTACTTAATATAAATATACAGATGCAACACGTTAGGTAAAGTTAACAACCAACATAGTATTTCCCAAAATAAACCAACTTAGTAATATATATTTTTACGTGAATGTCACTTTTTTATTTAAACAAAAAGGAAACACAGATCAAAACAATAATTTTACTGTCTATAAATAAACAAAAGAGTATAAAAATATTAAACAATCGTATATTTAAAAAAAAGACTTTTTTTTATTTATTTCATCATAATAAATTATATGCTGTCACATCTTTAAACAATGTTTAAGACTGATTCAGAATCTCAAATGGCTAATTTATAAGAAAACATTAAAAGTCTTATGTGATTTAACATGTGATAAAAGAAATATATGGTGATTTAGGAGGCATCGTGGCAAAAGACAAGTTTGTAATATGGTTGGGCAGCAAATAAATCACGATGATGACCCAGTGCCAGATAAGTCAGATACACAATAGAAGCCAACAAAAATTGTGCAATTGACTCAGAACCACAAAGACTAGGTGAGGCTTCGTGGTGGAACCCAAACTCTTACGCACTCAAAGATATGTTAAGTTATTTAGCATCCCAATATTCAACATGATAGGATAACGATACATTGACTTCCAACTTTTAACTTCTATTTTGTATTTTCTATCGGAATTTAATATGACCAGTAATTAATGTACTATTTTTTTAAAAAAAATATAATTAATCCACACTAAACCATATGAGAAGGAAGGTAAAAGATGAAAATCAAAAAATATGAATTATAATATAATTTTCCTTATGTGAATCGGGTTAATTAATTAGTTTAGTTACTTTATTTTAATCAGCAATTCTAAAGTATTTGTTAATTTTACAAAAACATTTCTTTACTTTAGCTTTTAAAATAAGAGATTGTATCTTAATATTTTCTAACAAAATGAGAATGATACTAAACTCCAAAAAACATTGCTAACTCGTGATATTTTTTTCATAGTATTGTTCCATTTTTATCTCTTTGCAAGATAATTAATTTATATTTGTCGTCATACTCATGGTGTTCTCACCTTGGACGCACAATATTCTACGAATACAAATTTTCTTGGCCGAAGACGTCAGATTTGGAAACTCTAGTCGATGGGGAAAATATTAACATCACTATAAAGAACAAGTCTTCCAAAAGTCATTTTCTTCCTCCACCCTCGTTACCACGTTTCACGATTAAAAGAAACAAAGATTCCGTTCTCCTCCAAAAATAATGGAAAGCAACCGATCCGCGAGAGAGAAAGAGAGCATGGTGGAAGAAGTGTTCGAGGACATGTTGCCAGTGATGGCAGAGAAGCTGGGTGTGGAGACCTTTGTGTCTGAGTTGTGTGGAGGTTTCAAGCTTCTGGCCGACCCAGAAACGGGTTTGATCAGTGGTGAGAGTCTGATGAGGAATTCAGCTCTATTGGGTATGGATGGGATGAGCAAAGAGGAAGCAGAGGCCATGGTTGGACAAGGCGATCTTGATGGGGATGGGAAGCTCAATGAGACTGAGTTTTGCATCCTTATGCTCAGGCTTAGCCCTGGGATCATGGAAGAAGCCGAGGCTTGGCTTCACAAGGCACTTCAACAAGACCTCACCAAATTCTGCAATCAATCGTAAGTTAATTTGTGTGTGATGGGTGTATCATGCAAGTTAAATAAACTCATTTAAAGAGAATTTAACTATAATGAAATGAATGCGCACTTGGTTTGTTCAACCAGATGTTAGTTTGTTACAAGAGATAAAGAAAATTACATATTTCTTTTGCACTTCTAAATCACTGGTAACACTGTTAAAAGCATTCGATAGTTTCATCTTTCATCAGAAATAATTGAGTCTGGTCCCAAACCTGCAGTCAATCAAATGAATAATATTTTCACATCTCAAATATAAACCAAGGAGTCTTAATTTCTAATAGATCAGGTATTGTTTGAGTGATGATGTAAACTCTTAAATTAGATCTCATAAATATCTACACAATATGAATCTCCAACAAATTAAAATGTCAATTTCATATAAGATTTAAAAATTACTATAATGATGATAGCAATACCAAAGAGCATGGGGTCCATTTTTTTACCTATCAAACAAAGAGCTACGTTGAACACCATTGTCAAGACTTGGCTCCTTAATAACTTGGACAGGCTGATCTCCCATAAAGCCCTCTTGTAGGATGATCACCCTTTTCAACATCATCCCTCATATACTCAACAGATATCACTCAGTCCACCAGTATCTTATTACTGCACGTAGAATGAAACTAGGTGTATTATATATGTACTGAGTAGTATAACAAACCACGGAATTATCAAAAGATATTAAAATCACATCTTTGACCTCATATTTGTGCACTAAATAGTTCTAGTGACGTCTTGTTTGAAACTAAATGCAAAGTTCCAACGAATTATAACATTAAGATCCTTCCCATGATGTTCAAAGAGTATTTCTACATCACGGATCCTGGTACTAATTGGTTAAAAATTAATCTCGTATACAGGTTCTGGTGGACCTTTGGTTTATCCTTGAGCCATCTTGATAGCAGCATGTTTTCCCTGTCAATATACAACAAATGGAGCCTTCTGATTAAACTCAAATAGTGCATTACTTACACTTACAACCCCGATAATAAAGATGAATATACCCAACCCAAAACATTATAAGGAAAATGCTATCAGACCTAGCTCACTCTGCAGAAATCTTTGTTTTTAGTATTGAAACCGAAAATTGTCAAGTGCACGAATTACATCTTCAACATCCTGCTCATCCTCATCCTCATGATATACAAAAGCAGAACCTACAGCAGAACTGGCATTGGAGACTCTATAAATGATGACAGAAATCAACGAGTTGTTCCCAGCCAAGAGTACATCACCCAAATCAGGAAATCATACCTCTTGGGAATTAAAAGAATCGAACAGATACAACATATGTGAGGGGGATGGACATGCACGTGTAAAGCTGTAGAGGCAATGAATAAGGAAGAAAGTTGTAGAGGCAATTAATGGGTTTAAATCCAAATTTGAGATCTGAGATTGTGAATGTCATTCCCAAGCATATTTTTTCATTCAAACAGCAGGATCAGTGAATTCAGTAGTAACAAAAGGCAAGTGAAACAGCGATAAAGTATTAATTGGTATTAAATGAACAAATCCAGCAACAGATTTGTACGTATAGGAACAGAGTTACTCTGTAATTGAATCAAACATATAAAAGCCAACATCTTCATGATCCTTCAACAACAATCACACCCTTATTTCCTCACTGTTCACAATCCTTCAATTTGATGTTTCTCTTGCGAACTCTCGTGCTTCTTCTGTTGACCATCTTCTCAGGATCATCCACCATGTGGACATCTTGCATAATCAACTTTCCAACATTTTGATTTAATTCTTCTCCCTCAAGGTTCTTTCTTGGTCGCATTTTACAACAAGGCATGGCATAATTTAATTGATCCATGTCTTATATGGAGCTAGGCAAGGCATGACATGATTGATTATTGCTACCATTATGACCATTCTGGTTGAAAGGTTGGACGATAAGGTGAGTGAGTGGCAAATGAGATGAGATTGTAGGAAAATGTAGACGTTATATGTGAGTATTAAGTGGGAAACTATACTTCCAAAAGATATAGAACCTCAGCAAAGCACATATTCCATTAGTAGAAATTCATGCATCAAAACAAATATTTAAAAAGAACGGAGAACTTCCCCAAGAACATTACATTTCTTGTGGCGACCATTATTTTTTAGCAGGATAGCAAAATTATGTCCACAATCAAGTTGTCTATAATCTATATATACAACATTATTCTTCAATTACCAGAGCCATGTACTATAAGAGTTAAAGTTCACACAAGCAAAGATGCATAACTGATATCTCAAAGTCAAAACACTGTCACAAACCCCAAATAAGATGATCCCAGAAGAAGATGAATATGAAGGATATTAGTTTATCACATCTCATGTTGACGACAGACTTGGCGAACAAGCATCGAGGTCTGATTGACGAGTGTTGTACTCGAGGTTGCCAACGAAAACCAGCTTCGTCTTCAGATGAAAAAAATTAGACCAAGGATGCGACAATGCCCTAACCCTGACAACTTGTGGTTCTTGCCCTGTAAAGCTAACTATAAGAAATTCTAACTTACTTCAAAAGAAAAGCTTGAGCTTCAAGTAAATGGTGTCTGTATAGTAGAATCGGAAACTACTTTTGTGACTTGAAATGTGGTGTCACTCATTTGAAGAAGAAATCAAAGTTGAAGAAAGAAAAAGCCTTTTAAGGAAAAAGATAATGAGGACCAACTTCTTTTTTAACCTAAAGCTATTTTTTAATAATAAAATATTCAACTAAGATGTTTCATTAAAATATAAAGAAAATTATTTAAAAGAATTAATTGTATAAAAAATGGGATTATCAAAGTATACCTACTCCTAAACTAATTTTAAAATGTCGATAAGAAAATACATTCAATTGTTTAATTCAAACTCAAGTGGATCAAGTATTTATCTGTGCATAATTATAACTTTTAAATTGTCTTATATTAAAATCCATAGTAAATACACATATTTTTAAATATATAAATTATGTTTTTCATTTAACAAATAATTTATGTTGTAATAGGAAGATGTTTTTAAATTAAAACTGGTCTGTAAGAAAAGTAATTATTAAGTATATAAATTATAAGAGATAATTTAACAAAATATAGACAGATATTCTTTTATTGATTACAGAAATCATGTGTGAAAAAAGTATTTTAAAAAAATTATAACTAAGTGAGTTTTAAATGAGGTTGTTGGTTTGAAATGTAACATTGAAAAATTTTCTAAGAAATTCGACCTATTTCTATTGTTTGAAAAACAATATATAATATTAGAAATTATTTTCATTCCTTCTTTTTTAAAAGGTAATTTAATAATTTATTATAACAATTTGAAGAACTATTTTATAATTTGATTTGATTTGTTTCGACAATTTCTAAAACTAAAGATTTGATTTGTAAATACAATTTCTCTAATTTGTTTCTACAATTTATACGGTAGTATGTGGTATATGTTGATAGATTTTAACATTATCAACAATCCGTTGTAGTCTAGTTGGTTAGGATACTCGGCTCTCACCCGAGAGACCCCGGTTCAAGTCCCGGCAACGGAATTGTATATCTTACATCGATTTTGTAAAATCATTGAAGTGGCATTTGGACTATGAGCAATTTTTCAATGGCAGTGCTGTTGCCAAAATAAATTTCCCAGCAAAATAAAGTGCTTACATGAAACCAATTATAACTTTAATTGATCAAAATTGAAAATTTTGAGATTTTCATTTCAGACAGCGAAAGAGGACACACTCTCCTATACTTAACTATAATGAAATGAACGCGTACTTGGTTTGTTCAACCAGATATTAGTTTGTTATGAGAGATATCTAAAATTAGATATTCTTCTTGCACTTCTAGATCACTGGTAACACTGTTAAAACCATTCGATAATTTCATCTTTTATCATAAATAATTGAGTCTGGTTCCAAACCTGCAGTTAATGAAATGTATAATATTTTCACATCTCAAATATAAATCAAGGAGTCTTAATTTCAATCTATCAGATATTGTTTGAGTGATGATGTAAACTACTAAATTAGATCTCAATAGATATCTACACGATGTGAATCTCCAACAAACTAAAATGTCAATTTCATATACGATTAAAAAATCACTATAATGATGATAACAGTGCCAAAAAGCATGGGATCCATTTTTACCTATCAAACAAAAAGCTATGTTGACAGGCATTGTCAATACCTGGTTCTTTAATAACTTGGATGAACGAATCTCCCATAAAGCTCTCTTGTAGGATGATCACCCTTATATACTCAACAGATATCACTCAGTCCAGTATCTTATTACTGCACGTAGAATAAAACTAGGTGTTTTATATATGTACAAAGAAGTATAACAAACCACAAAATTATCAAAATATATTAAAATCACATCTCTGACCTCATATTTGTGAACTAAATAGTTCTAGTGACATCCTGTGTTTGAAACTAAATGGAAAGTTCCAACGAATTATAACATTAAGATCCTTCCCATAATGTTCAAAGAGTATTTCTACATCAGTGACACTGGTACTAATTGGGTCAAAATTAATCTCGTATACGGAAACATTATAAGGAAAACGCTATCATACCTGGCCGACTCCACAAAAATCTTTGTTTTTAATATCCAAACCGAAATTGTCAAGTGCACGAATTGCATCTTCATCATCTTGCTCATCGTCATGATATACAAAAGCAAAACCTACAACAGAACTAGCATTGGAGACTCTATAAACAATGACGGAAGTCAACGAGTTGTTCCCAGCCAAGAGTACATCACCCAAATCAAGAAACCATACCTCTTGGAAACAAAAGAATTGAACACCTGCAATATATGTGAGAGCGGATATACATGCACGTGTAAAGCTATAAAGGCATTGAATGAGGAAGAAAAATGATTGCAATTAAAGGGTTTAAGTCCAAATTTGAGATCTGAGATTGTGAATGTCATTCCCAAGCATATTTCTCCATTTACACAGCTGGATTGGTGAATTCAGTAGTATCAAAAGGCAAGTGAAACAGTCATAAAGTGTAATTGGTAAGTGAACAAATCCAGTATCAAATTTGCACGTGTAGGAACAAAATTACTCTGTAATTCAATCGTTACAGCAAGACATGACATAATTTGATTGATGTCGTGTCTTATGTGGAGCTAGACAAGGCTTGTTAGTTTAATTGATTATTATTCCCATTATGATCATTCCATTGAAGGGTTGGACGATGAGTGAGTGACAAATGAGATGATCAGGAAGGAAAATGTTTGAAAACGATAAAGAACCTCAGCAAAAGCACATATTCCACTAGTACAAATTCATACATCAAAACAAACACTTAAAAAAACGAAGGGCGTACCTAAGAACTTCGCAATTCTTGTGGTGGCCATTATTTTTTAGCAGAATAGCAAACCTCTAAGTCAAGCCACACAAAGGGCAAACATTATGAGCACAATAAAGTTGTCTATAATCTATATATACAACATTATTCTTCGATTAACAAAGCCATGTAGTATAAGAGTTAAAGTTCGCACAAACAAAGACGCAAAACTGATATCTTTAAGTGAAAGCAATGTCACAAACCCCAAATAACATGATACTAAAAGAAAAAAGAAATAAAAAGGATATCATTTCGTAGATTTCATGTTGACGACAGACTTGGCGAACAAGCATTCGAGGTCTGATTGACGAGTGTTGTACTCGAGGTTGTCAACGAAAACCGGCTTCGTCTTCAAAGGAAAAAAAAATTACAGCAACGATGGAATAATTCCCTAAACCTAACACCTTATGGTTCTTGCGTAAAAAAGCGAAGAAAAGCAAACCCTAACTTGCTTCAGAATAAGAGCTTGAATTTGAAGTCAATGGTCTCTGCATTGAAATGTGGCGTCACTCCATTCAGAGAAGAAATGAAACTTAAAGGAAGAAAAAGCCTTTTAACAAACAAAAGGATAGTCAGGACCAACTTTTTTTAACTGAAAACTATTTTTTAATAATAAAATATTAAACAAATATGTTTAATTATAATATAAATAAAGTTAATTAAAAGTATTAATTGTATAAAAGAATGGGATTATCAAAGTATACCGACTCCTAAACTAATTTTTAAATGTCAATAAAAAATGTTCCATTGTTTAATTCAAACTCAGGCCTCACACTAGCTAGGTTAGAATTTAATTATTTTAGCATGTGTATTAGCTATTTATGTGAGCATAACTGTAACTTTTAAATTGTCTTATATTAAAATCCATAGTAAATAAACATTTTAAATATATAAATTATGTTTTAGATTTATAATAAATAATTTGTTATGACAGGAAGGTGTTTTAAAATTAAAACTGATCCGTTTATTCAGAAAGTAATTGTTAAGTATATAAAGTATAAACGATAATTTGCAAAATAGAGACCGAATTTCTTTCATTAATTACAGAATTAATGTGTAAAAAGTATATTCTAAAAACTTTATAACTAAGAGGGTGAAGTTTTAATGAATTTGTTGGTGTGGAAAGAATGTAACATTGAAGAATGGTCTAAGAAATTCGACATATTACTAGTGTTTCAAAAAACAATTTAAAATTTTAGAAACTATTTTTCATTCTCTCTATTTTAATAAGTAATTTAAAAATGCATTATATTTTTTAAAATTGATAACGAACAATTTGTAGAAGTATTTTATAATTTAATTTCATTTGTTACTACAATTTAAAAAACTAAATAGATTATTATTATTTAGAATCAACTAAGGCTTCATTTGATATGGAAGAATATCAATCATGTAAGATTCCATTTATAAACAACACCATCAACAATCCGTTGTAGTCTAGTTGGTTAGGATACTCGGCTCTCACCCGAGAGACCCGGGTTCAAGTCCCGGCAACGGAATTATTATTTTTTTTTTTTCATTACATTTTGTAAAACAATCCTAGTGAAAATTTTGCAAATAAATTTATTCCTAGTTTCATTGTTCATCTACACAAAGAAATCCAAATATTGCAAAATTCTACTTAAATTGTTCAGCAAAATAAAGTGTTCTTATTCGATTGATGCAAGGTTACATGAAACCAATTTGTAAATTCTGAAGAATTTGAGATTTTCACTTCAGACAGCAAAAGAGGGCACACCCTCCTGAACAAAGTTTCTGACCTTCACTCTCACCGCCCCACTCAACTGGTGCACGCTTTTAGCAATCCCAAAAAGCTCATCTTCCCCCATCTTATTCTTCGACGAAACCAGTACCATTTGAGTTCCACAGAGCTCGTCGTAGATCCTCTCGAACTCTTGCAACACCTCCTTCACAATCCCCACCTTGTTCCTCTTCATTAGCATCTTCAGCAACGCCACCACGTGCCTGTGAAAGTTTCCCTCCTCAACCGCGGGTGACTCGGACTTCACACTTTGCAGCAGTTTCAAGAGCCTCTCAACATCCCTGTGAACAGAGTGCAGGGAATGACTATTTTGGGCCACGTCCACGAGAGCTGCTGCATACCCAGTAGCGGGATTTGAGTTGCATATGGAAGATGACGCTCTGGGTTTGAGGGGTGAGAGAGAGACAGGAAGCGAAGGGGAAGATTTGTGGGAGAAAGATCTGGTTTTGGGGAGAAAAGTGGGTGTGGAAGTGGAGAAAACATGATGGGGTTGTTGTGGTCGTGAAGGGGTTGCTTTGAAGGGGGAAAAATCGCGATTTGTTAGGGTTGGTGAAGATGGAAAAGGATGAACTTTAAGGGTTGAAACCGAGGTTGAGAGAGTATCCATGGAAAGTGGGTTTCAGATGGACAAGTTTTTAGGTTTTATTGGATTTTGTTTTGTTTGGGAAAAGAGGAGGTATGTTGAGGATAAGTTTTCGCCACTTGGTCTCACAAAGGAACACATACGAATGGTAGTGAGGTTAACCTAAGTCACAATTTCAATGTTCTATAATATTATTTGGGTTTAATTATTTTTTTACTTCCTATTTTTATTTAAAAATAAAAAATTGCTCATTTGATTTCTTTTAGTTTTAATTTGGTTTAATTTTTAAAAACTAATGTAATTTAATTTTTTTTTAAATGTTTTTAGATGGATTAATGATTTTTTTATTAAAATTAAAATTATTAATAAGATTGATTTGCTTTATTAAATTAATTAAGATAATTGTAATGCTAATTTTGATTAAAAATTAATGATTTGTTTTAAAAAAAATTAATAAAAATTATCAAATTACATCAATTTTTTAAAAATCGAAATTAAATTAAAATTTAAAAAAATATAAAAAATCAATTTAACATTTTTTAAAAGAATTATGAAAAAAATTAATTAAACCTAGTATTTATTTGGGTTAAATATGTTTTTGGTCCCTTAACTTTTAGTGAATTTTGGAATTAGTCTATTTCGAAATTTTGGACCAATTTAATTATTTATCTTTCGAAATACGTGGATTTAGTCATTTTAATCAAATTTTGTTAAGTTTATTTGACATTTCAAGCACATTTCTAATAGGATTTGACTTAACATTAAAGCAAAAAGGTGTCATACATTATAAACAACTCAAATACAATCCTGAAATGCATACGAAATATCAAATAAATCTAACAAAATTTGATTAAAAGGACTAAATTCATATATTTCGAAATATGAAGGAGTTTGATACCCACTAACAACAACCTGCCTTGCGAAGTGGGGGGACACTTGGAACAAGGGGTTGAGGTGTATTGGGCTGCAGACCTAACATGCCGCTGGAACGGAGTGGCGCCATGGATGTTATAACAATGGTTTTGTGTGAAAAGAAACAAATGTTTGATTAAGTTTAATGTGAGGAAATAGAGTATTAATTAATTTTAAACTAATATTATATTTTTTTTTCAAAAATATCTATATAAAAAATGCAATTTAACGGTCAATTTTAGCATAAAACTATTAAATAAAAATTAAATAATGCAATCAATGAAAAAATTATTTAGTGTGAGAGGAAGTCATGTTCCCAAAGTATAGGTAGTTAAAATTTCAATTTACCAAGAAGCTACGCATTTGCTATCAGGAATTGTAAAAAGCTTGACTATGGAAATTTTTTAACTATATTATATGATTTTAGGTGGTTAAAATTAAAGATAATTACTTATAGAAATAATTATTCTTGAGTTTTGTTAAGCTTCGTATTACTCCTAGGAGGGAAGATATGGAATTTTGAAAAGAGAAAAAAAAAGTGTGAATTACCAAAGAAATTAACTTTTTAGATTTTTTTTTTCACAAAGAAAGATTTTTCTTTTAAATTTAGGACTTGTACTGGTAGTTGTGTTTACCTAACCATTCAATTCCTTGCATAAATCTATCACATTCATATTCTTAGGATTCTCTACTATGATATGATATTTTCATTGATATCTTTCTTACAATCAAGGGTAGTGGAGGTTCCCTAATAAATACTCATAAAGACCATCAAATAAATACAACGACTAAAGACTAAAGAAATCACAAAATTAAGAGAATAAAAGAAAAATTGAGAATAACAAACCCATGACTAGGGAGGCTTTATTATATAACCAGGAAAAGACAAATTTCAATATAAAAATAAAGTATAATTTATTTGGTATCCAAATTTTTTGTTAAGTTTAATTTGGTCTTTGTTTGTTTAATTTAGTATTCCAATTATTTAAAAAGATTCAATTTGGCCATCTCCGTTAAGTTGGAGTTAATACTGTGTCCCTACAGGACACGTGTCAAACCATGAATTCTTTCTTTAATTTTAAATTTTTTTCAAATTTTTTTTAAACTGTCACGTGTCAGTTTACTATCATGTCACGTGACAGCTTACAATCATGACACATAGAAGTTGTAATAGTTATTTTCAATTTAGTCCTGTATTTAAATTTTTTGTTCAATTTAGTATCCTAATTTTTTAAGATGATCCAATTTCGTACTTTCCAATTTGAGACCAAATTAGTAACTAAGTTTAATTATAACTTATATATACATATGTTAAGATAATTGTTTTGAATTTATACATCAAATCACTACACCTAAATATTCAAATTATTTTATTTTTTACAAGTGTAAAAAATTTCATGTGTAAAAAATTACAAAGGTAAAAAATGTAAAAAATAAAATAATTTAAATATTTAGGTAAAATGATTTGATGTATATATTAGAAAAAGTTATTGAAACATGTATATATAAGTTGTAATTAAGCTTATTTACTAATTTGGTCTCAAATTGGAGAGAACGAATTTAGATCGTTTTAAAAAATGGGGTACTAAATTGAACCAAAAATTTAAATAAAGGACTAATTTGAAGATAACTATTACCACGGTTACATGTCATGATTGTAAGTTGCCACGTGGCACGACCATAAACTTACATGTGGCAGTTTATAAATTTCAACAAAAAAAAAATTAAAAATTTTAAAAAAAATTTAAAATTTCACATCTTGACACATGTCCTGTATGGACACGGTGTTAACTCCAAATTAACGAAGATAACCAAATTGAATCTTTTTAGATAATTGAAATACTAAATTGAACAAAAAAAAATATAGAGACGAAATTGAACTTAACCAAAAAAATTGAGTAGCACATATGCATAACATTAGTATGCATCACTTCAAATTATCACTTATTTTCTTTGATATATAAGCACTTAACTAACGTCATAACTATAATAAACTCCAAAATACTATTTCCTTCTTCTTCTTTTTTTCTCTTATCGAGTTTTGTAAAGATAGAATTAAAGTTATAATTTTCTTAAAGCATCAATCTTGTACGCGAAAGTTTGTCTACCTGAAATTTACCGCAGTGACACAATAATAAAAATAGTTAAAAGACCATTTTTGTGATTTTTTTTAATCTATAAATTATAATGATATTTGTCATGTTTAATTGTTCAAAAAGTACAAAAATATTTACTATGTTTATAATTTTTTACAAACAGATATGATACTCATGACATTTCTAAATATACAAAAATTTCAATAATTTTAAATAGATACTTATGTACATTATATAAATGATTTAGTTTTAAAAATTTTATTTTATAGTACAAGACTTAAATAATGTCAACATGACATATTCTGATAACACCTTAATAAGTTTTATCAAAACTACATTAAGATAAGAATTGGTTAATCAATGATTTAGAAGGTTTATATAAAATAATTTTTATTGTAAATTAATATCTAAATTGATTATTAATATTAGTTATAAAAAAATTTATTATTAAAAAAATTAACTTTTAAATTAGTCTTTAATTAAGAAATTAACTTTTAAATTAGTCTTTAAATATAATTTTGTTCACTATAATTATTATTTAATAATTTTTTTTGTAGTGAATTATTAAATGAAGAAAGTGTTTAAAATGAGAAAAGAATACTCAACCTTTTCAAATGTTCAAATTAAGAAAATATAAATAAATGGGAAAATTAAATGTTAAAATGAAATCATTTTATACATAGCAAGTCATACAAAATTTACAGAATAAACCAAATAAATCTTTGAAGTTCATATGATTTTAAATATCATATGATTGTTTACTATTCTATTAAAATCTCAATGAAATATCAAATATGACAAGATACTCGTTAATGTCAAAAAATCTCTTTTGTATACCAGAAGATTTTTTTTCTTATAAAATTTCCGAAAAATATTTTGAAATTCTGTCATAGGAACCAATTAAGTAAAATGTTTATGGTTCGATCTTTGAGACGGATACGACATTTGTTGCTGGATTGGATAGATAATTACCCTCAAACAACTTGAGAGGAATTTACGTGTGCCCATCGTCTTGTTTGATTAGATGCTGCTGCAATAAATCACCATTGTTGAAGGAGATTGTTTCCGTCACATTCATCTTTTTCTTCTTTTTTACGTCATGATTAAACAATAGCTTGTTTGGTTTGTTTCTGGGTCTCCACGGTTAAAATAATTGTGATTAATGCAACAATTTTCCAACAATCAGTGTTATTACATTTTACAGAGGAAGAAACGATGATTGTTTGTACTATACCAGTTCTGTCGGTGCATAAAGTCCCAATCTGGATGTTATTGCAGTCCCTACAATGGATTTTTAGAATGTTTATTTCGTTCATTACCATGATGTGCTCACTGCCATGTGCCTTTAAGAACAAATGGTAGGCCATGCATGTTCATGTTATAAATTTACACTATGGGCCTCTGAATATGGCCTTTTTAACACCTATTTTATAAAAGAAGTAAAATTATAACATGAATTAAGTTTTTATGTTTTAATACTAATCTGTGAAACTTCAATACCTAAGTTAACTTTAATTCATTAAAAAAAATTAACATTATTATTTCTTTCTTTTTCTTTAAGAGGAGTTTAATTTTTAAATTTCGCATTTAGAACCTATGTTGTTAGGATCGAACATTTATCATTAAGCTAAAAGCTATAACAATTACTTAGAGTGTAACTTTTTTCAATTTTTTTTACTTAAGAATGTAACATAAGTCCAAACGTCACCATTTGATTGTGACTCGGTCCACTTGACTTTTGTCACATGACAATTGATGCTACCTGCAACAATCTTTTCCTCAGCGGTTATCCTAGCATAAATCCTTATTCTTTTGTAACTTGATCCACCTGACTTTCATCATAAAATAATTTTCATCATAAAATAATTGTACAATCCGCAATAATCTTTCCTTTAAGAATTATTAACCGAGAATCAAACTGATAAACTTGCTCTGATTCTGATTATTAGATCTACAGATAGATATGCAATATGTATCTCTAGTAAAAATGGAAAACACCAGACAACAATACCAATGGGATAAGCAAGTAGAAAACATCAATTCAAGATAACATTATATCCAAGTTAGGAACTATGTTTAATTGTTAGCATTTCCGCATTTGTTCCAATGATACAAACAAAGATGCAAAAAATTCGTTAAAAAAAAAAGGCATGTGTATGCTTGCAACAGACATTAAGATCAACTAAATACGAACCAGACATTTCATCAACCAGTCAATAAATTACCTGTGATTCAAAATCCCTTTCCCAAGCATCACATCTTTTTATCAATTGTCTGTATCTTATTTTCAATTTATTAGGAAACTGCTACATAATACAGTGTGGCATCTCAGTTGCAGAAGGTAATAATGCCGTCATGCAAATATATTATTATATTTGGTGCAGTGCATTCAATTTGGTAAAGCATTAAAGGGAGACAAAGACGGGGCCATTACTTTACCCATTTCCTTCTTTTGCTGCCATTGATTGAACTCTGTTCTTCTTCATTTCATTTTTCTTTTCCCTTGCTTTTCCATATTCTTTGCTTTCTCCTACTTACCTCCACGACCAAATAGGAAAGATTTAACCAATGTTTTAGAGCGTAATTTGAGAAGGGCAAGAAGAAAGTGCCTTGCTTTAAACTTGTCTTGAAGCTCGTGGTAATCTTGGGAAGAAAATGAATCAGGAAATGAATGGTGTTGAGACTGAGAGGGTGAGAGAGAATATACACGACAAAATAGATTACGTGTTTAAGGTGGTGGTGATAGGGGACTCAGCAGTGGGAAAGAGTCAAATGCTCTCAAGGTTTGCAAAGAATGAATTCTGCCTTGACTCGAAGTCCACCATTGGAGTTGAGTTTCAAACCAGAACTGTGACAATCAATGGCAAAGTTATCAAGGCCCAGATCTGGGATACTGCTGGCCAAGAAAGGTTCACCTTCTCTCCCTCTCTCTCTCATTCCTCAAATTTTGTTTGATTTCGTTTACATTAAGCTAAATTTAGTGTCGGCTTTTGAAAAGGGTATTTTTCTGGTGTGGTGTAGATACAGGGCAGTGACAAGTGCATACTACAGAGGTGCATTGGGGGCGATGGTGGTGTACGACATAACTAAACGACAGTCGTTTGATCATGTAGCAAGGTGGGTTGACGAACTGCGAGCACAAGCAGACAGCTCCGTGGTGATAATGCTGATCGGGAACAAAGGAGATCTTGTGGAGCAAAGAGTGGTGCATGCAGAAGATGCAGTGGAGTTTGCAGAGGATCAGGGCCTCTTCTTTTCTGAGACTTCAGCTCTCAGTGGTGAGAATGTGGACACTGCGTTTTTCAAGCTTCTGGAACAGATTCACAGGGTCGTCTCAAAAAGGTCTTTGGAAAGTGGAAAAGGGAAGGCCACACGTCACACCAATGTTTCCACTCTTCAGGGATCAAAACTGGATGTGATCTCAGGTGCTGAATTGGAAATTAGTGAGATGAAGAACTTATCTTCATGTTCTTGTTGAGATATAAGTAAAAGGAAAGAGAGAGAGTAAAAAATACATGCAGTAAATCCTTTTTATACGTATAAAAGAAAATCTGTTGAATTATCAATCTAATGCGTTTGATGAGATAGGATGATTGAGTTCGTCTGGTCCTTGCATTTTTTTTTTCAGTTTGATTACGACAGATTACAGTGACAGACAGCAATCTGATGTATTGTTTTACCATCCAGGAGAAGAAGAAAGAGTGCAGAGCTTATATCAAACTTTGATTGCTTTAACTGGATAGAAATGTTTAATTTGTTTATATACGAGTTTTGGGAAAATTTTACATATGCATTTTTTAGTTTTTCTATACCTAATAAAAATAATAACATTTTTACTTTTTTTTTTGTTTATTCATCCTATCGTAAAATAAAAATGTAAAGTTAGTCGGTAAATTGTATACGAAATACGGGTATGGTCTTATACTTCTCTTTATATGAACGAGTTTGGGTGACAAAAATATTCATGTTAGTATTTGGTCATTTTATTAATTGTGGATATAATATCTGTATTTGCATATTTTCATAATTTATAAAAAAATATAATTAAAATATAATTTATATTTTAAAGTTAAATTTAATTAAAATGTATATTTAATTTATATTTTGAAAATTATTAAATTAAAATTTAATTTAATTTAATTTAAATTATATTATGTTTTATATTTTTTAATTTTATTTAAAAATTATAAAATATTTTTTTTAAATATGTGTTGGTATTTATGGATATTTATAAGTTTTTAAAAAGTCATGAATATTTTTTAAATAGGTATCCGACAAGCAACGAATGAGAGAATTTGTTTATTACAAATTAAATATTGAATAAACACTATCCGTATTTGACCTGACTTGTTATTATCCCTAAATAAGTTGATTCTGTAAATATATCTTGAATTTTCTTTTACAAGATAAACTTTTAAATAGGAAGAAGAAAATAAACAATTTCAAAATTTGATGATCAAATACATGAATATAAAAATCTAAAATTAATAATGTTTTGACATAAAATAATAAATCCTTTTTTTTTCTAATTTTTATAAGCATCTTGGACTCAGTAGGCTAGTTGAGCCCATGAAAGTCTGACCCAAATTTTGTAACAGCTAAGATGGGCTTTTGTAAGCATAAGCAACACTTTACATGGTGCCAAGGGCCAATTGCAAAACGTAAGCTATGTCAAAATAACAAGATTAGAAGTTTAGTAGATATGTTTGAATATAAAATATTTTCATAGCATTCATTGGAAAGTCAATTATTGAAGTATGGGAATGGAACTATTGAAGCGTAAGCCTTCTAATTTGACTTCATTTCTTGTGCCTCTTGCATTTATTCCACAACCCTTTTCTTTTCAACATCTATCTCTTTCTCAAACCATACCTCAAACTTTATATTTTATTCACTTATGACGTGCCGTGTTATACGTTCATACTATTTTACAAAATTAAAACTCTAATCCTACGTACAAAAAAATATGATTCTTCCTTAAAAATATTCTTAGACGTTTAAATTGCGGTCGGCGAATAAAGTAGGTTCAGTTGACAAGGACAAAATCAATGTCGAACTACCGATTACAGTATAATTTTTTTTTTCGCAAGTAAAGAACATCTTCTTAAAGCAGCATATGCGTGTGTAGAATTTGACAAAAGAAAAGAAAGATTATTTGAACGTCGCAGTCAATTATCTCTGTTATAACCATGAATCTGAGTTAGCGTAGCGCAAATTTTCTGACTTTTTCGTATAATTTATAGCAACAATTAGTATAATAATTATTATTTCTATTTATCTCTTTTTAGAAATTATTATTATATTTATCACATTTTTTATTAAATAAGGATGACGTCTAAAAAGATGTTAAGGTTATAAACGAGTAAGAATCGGCTTAAGCACGATGATGAGTAAAATTATTGCTCTAGGTGACATTAAATGTACTGTGACATAGATTAAATAGTTACATTCTTTAAGTAAAAATAGTTGCAGATCACTAATGACTATAGTCTTTTATCCAATAATAAATTCTCCATTTTGATAATTGGTATCAAAATAAAGATCACAGAATTTGATTCATGAACAATTATTAAGAGAAAAATGATCGTGGATTGCACAATTATTCTTTAACAGAGTCAGATGTGTCAAACCAAAATTCTTAGAAAAAACAAAAGTAGTTTACATCCACAATGTCCCATTATTTCAATCTCCATCATAAATATGAACTTACAAATTGTCATTTGGAATGAAAATAACATGTAATTTTGTCATTAATTCCTGTTGAATTTTGTTCTCACATTTATAGACAGCACAACGCAAATTCTTTTCAACTTCAGTGAGCTCTGGCTACGATCCTTTAGATTTTTCATTTTTATCTTAAAATGACTGAAACTCGTTATTTTTTTTAATAATCGTAAATTTTACTTTAGTGTCAGCTTTTTAGCGTTAAAAGTCTTTCTTCTACCAAAATAGTGTTGCCCAAGATGTCAAACGTTTAATTAACATTACAATTAAATGTAGCATAAACTTTTATAACGTAAAGCCAATTTTTGACCACAAAAACGGTGGGTTGATGAAAAAACTAAAAAAACATTAGAGTTTTATAAATATATTTCCATTTTTTCGTGTTTTTTTTTTTATACATTAAGATGACAAACTGTTTAAAATTATTTAAATAATGGGGGCTTTATCTTGATTTTGTGCACTTGACTACATTTACTTTAAGCCTTTTTTTAAGAGAAATTCTTAAAAACAATTTTTTATTGCACCCAACAAACTCATGTTATTGGGATAAAAGAACCATTATAGCTCATAATGTTAATGGTAGCTGTCGGTCAGAGGTGATGTAGCCGGTGGGTATGGAAGCACTGTGATGATGATGGTCATGGTCCTGTCTTAATTACTGTCCATTAATTTCACTTCACAAATCCAAAGAAACTCACTGGGGTCGTATAAAAAAATTCTGAGTTAAATCTAATTTCACAATTTTCTTTTCTGCATTCAATACACTTAAAATATTTACGGCTTAACTGTAATTTTAGTTTCAATAAATTTCACAATTTTGGTAATGTAGGGATCAAAATTAAAAAAAAACGATTTTAATAATACAAATTAACTTTTAAATTAAATCAGCAAAAAAAAATTATTAATTACTCTATTTTAAAAACTAGTTTTAATTAAAAGTTAAATTTTGGTTATAAAAGTAGTTTAGAATTGAAATTAGTTTGGTTTTATACAAAAATAAGCATGCACACAGTGCACCTTCATCACTGCTCCAGCTGGCCTGATGTTGAAAAATTGGTTCCGTCGACAGAGAGGGCAAAATTTTTGTCCATGCCATTGCTATGAACAAAATTAAAGAACTCAAAGATTCTTCTATTTCATTAATTCATGCCCACATTCCAGAGGTAATAGAGAATGTAAGGTCAGAAGTGAAAATTTATTACACTTTTCTTTTTCTTTCCCTTTCATTTTAAGTGAGTCATTGTCCTGTTACTACTTAATACTCAGCTATAAGATCAGAATCTAACTAAAAAACATTCGTTAAGTCACTTTATTAATTTTAATTGGAGAAAATGAGATTTTTTACTTCACTCAACTCTTCGTAAAAGTATCAATTAAGAATGAGCATAAGAACAAAACTCCACCCAAAAAATATAATTTGTTAAATAAGAAACTATTGAAACTTAATTACCACGTCAAGTAGTTTATTTTGTTCGACTTTTTATCCTCTTTTTACCAAATTTAGTTCTTTTTTAAGAGATAACATAGACAAGTTACAATCGCTTGACTTATTATCTCTATATTAATTTAAACTAGTCAATGGGCATATTTTCTTTGAATTATGAGACATTTTTATATTCAAGAAAAATCTTTATAATAGAAAAAAGAAAAAACACACGTGCATAAAAATAATTTGAAATTAAATTTAGTTAAGTTAAAGTTAGTGCATCAGTCTTTAAAATGAAAAGATTAAGCCTGACTAAAATAAAAAAGTAATGTAAATTATTATATGAAAAAAAAAATAGTAATATTTGTGCGGTGAAGCACACGTCTCTTATTCGGTCATAAAACTACAATCATTGAGTTTGGCGGGGAATAAAGAAAGGAATAAGCAACCAAGTCCTATAAATAATAAAGATTCAAAATTTATATACTATATACTTGGCTAGTAATTAATCTGCTTTATTCATCGAAGATGCTTGGTAGTCTTATCGATGATGGTTAGATGGTTGGAATATAAAATGGGAAGATGGAACGAAGAATCATATACATGTGACTCTTCATAATAAGGACTGCATGTCATGAAACAGTGTAACACTGTTTAACACTATATAACTTTTTATCACTCATGGGCTCCGGAAACAACCATAACTGAGATTTTCTGATGTTTTTTGTCAGCTATCTAACACTCCCTACTCATATGCATGATGAGTTTGTGTTTACTTCATGATAGTGAACCCAGTCCTTGTTATATGCTTTAAATTAGATATGCATTAAATTGACTTTGTTTTTCCCTTTCAATTGGTATACCAACTTCACTCACAACAATACCAAACATTACAAAAGCTCTTCTCATATAGTTCTCACATGACACAACAAAAATTGTGGGGAGGTATTATTATGAAAACTGTAATCAATCGCTTTAAAGTAACCATTTCGTAATTTGTAACTAATCAAAACACTTTTACGGACTTCATATTCTAACCCAAACCAGAACGTAACATATCATTCTTGTGAGAAACTTTCGGGTCCTGGGGAGAGGAAGAAACATTTGAACTGTGCATGAATGATTTTCTTTTCCTAAAAAAAAAACTCTATACATTAGACTGGATTCACAGTTCACCAAAATGAGGAAACAAACTCTAAGGATAACTTTTCTTCTGCCTATGCAAATTATTTTCCTATATGCAATGTATGAATCTAATTATAAAGATTTACAGTTCGATGCTGATGGCTCAAAAATGGACAATAACAAACACCTTGTAAGAGTTCCAATGTTTGCATCCCATGAACGATTGTTGTTGTGTTCAATTCGGCTACGAACAAAAGAGCTTGCCCCCAAGTTGTTCATCTCTGAAAGGGTATCTGAAATTATCTTTTCCACGGTGCAATCGGGGACATTGCACATAGCTTTCCAATAATTTGATTATTAGAGACTAACTATCGCAATGGACTCGCGGGCAAGGAAGAAATGGAAGACGAAGATTTTCTTGTAACCCTGAATCTGAAAAAACTGTACAGTCTCCGCAAATCCTTAACCGTATGGACACCCTCACCGCAGACAACCCCATCCGGTTCACCCATTTCATCATCCTCCTTCTGCCGTCCGGTCAGGCCGCACCCCCTACCATCACCGTCCGTTTGCAATGCGGTGATGACTGATCTAATAGCCCGACTCGGCGAGTTCCGGTTCGCGATCATCAACTCGCCGATTTCAGCGGGACTCAAACTCGCACCGTTTTGGAAAATCTCCTGCACCTGAGGGAACAGCTTATGGTCCTTCACCCCAAGGTAACTGTTCGCCAGCGTCTTAAACGCCGAAAAATCACAAAGCGGAAAATGGATATGCACATCGACCCGACCCGGACGAAGCAGGTTCGGGTCAACGTGCTCCTTCGTGTTCATCGTGAACACCATCACCCTCTCCTCCGCGCAACACGAGGTTATAAGCCCGTCCATGAAGTTTAGTATCCCCGAAACGCTTATTCTCTCCGTTTTCTCCGCCACAAACCGGTCCAGGTCCTCGATCACCACCACCGATTTCGGCGTCGTATGCAGGAGGAGCAATTTCAGATCCGAATCGCTAGGGATTTTACTCAGGTCGATGTCGAACACGTCGTACGAGAGGAAATTGGCCATGGCGGCGACGAAGCTCGATTTTCCGGTGCCGGAGGGGCCGTAGAGGAGAAAGCTCCGTTTCCAGACGCGGCCGAGGCGGTTGTAGTACTGTTTCGCTCTGAGGAACGATTCGAGATCGGATTTGACCTTGTTTTTGAGATCCGGTTCCATGGCGATGGTGTCGAACGTGGAAGGATGCGTAAACGGAACGGATCTCCACTGCCCAAACTCATCGGCGCTGTTGGTGAAGAGGCGCAAGTCGCGCTTCCCTTGCTGCTCGATTTCGTCGGCCACGGCGTGAATGTGCTGGAGATAAGGACGGAGGATTCGACGCTTGTCCACCTTCCTGATCTTGAGAACGTAGGTTCCGGTTCCTTCTGGGTTGGGATGAGCGGGTTGGCTGAACCAGTAGATTGTGGCTCCGAGAAAATGGTCCTGGATGGTTTGGTTGGGAGCGAGGCAGAGGACGATGTCGTTTGGGTTCTTCCCAGTGACGATGTTGGCGAAGTGGGAGTCTTGGATAGAAGGTAGGGAATGTAAGTATAGGGAGAGCTTGGAGTAGAGGTGGTTGTGGTGTTTGGTTTGGTTCAGTTCAGGTACTGTGAGGAATTGATACACGTGGAACCAATCTTCCATTCCTCTCCATAGCCTCTTGCCGCACCCCGTTTGGAACAGCACGGCTCCGGCCACCGCGAACAGGAAGGCGGCGGCGGCGAGGGTTAACAGAAATATGGGAGTGAGAAGAATCATGGCAAAGACGCTCATCCACCTCAAAACACCATTTTTGGATTGTTGAGAGAGAGAAGAAGGCCTCTTTTATTTCACAACTTTTCAATTTATTTGTTTACCGCTCTTCTCTTCTCATTCTCTCATTGCATAGACCCATTTTTGTTTTTATTATTTATTTATTTATTTATTTTTATTCCCCTCATGCTATCTCTTCTTTTGCTTTATTTTTGTTCTGCATCTGTTTTCACAGAATCCATTCGGATAATTACAATCTACAGTATCATCTAAACGAATAAATTAACCTCCTTATTATATTATTATCATTCTTGTTCAATTTTTATTCCAAGAAAATGTTTGATCCATCGGTTTACATCCTACACGTGTTTACGATCAAATATTTACGCTCACATCTTACCAAATTTTTTCAAACGATATCTTATCTATTATACATATTTCGTTGAAGTATTTCTGTAGCGTGTGATTCACACTTTAGATAATAATTCGTGTCAAATTCATGGTCGGATTCAGAGTAATAAAATAAAAACGTAAAATATATTTTTAATTTCTATAAATATGATTTGTTTGATATATTTCCTACTTTTAAATCCTCAATTTCCTTTTTAATCATAGTCAACAATAAATATACCTAACTGAGGAATTTGGTATATTTAAAGTAATTCAAATATCTTAATTTAATATAATTGTTGAAATAAAAGATGATAATAAATATATCAAATTAAGATATTTAAATTACTTTAAATATGCAATTCAATTAAGTAATACATTAATTATTCAATAAAAAAAGGTAATTACATATATTATTCTTAAATGTTAATTTAATACTTTAAGTTTTTCTATATTAATATTTGTAAAAAATGAACATAAATGATTGTAACATATTAATTTTGATATCATCCTTTTAAATGATTGTAACATATTCTTTTTAATAATTACAAACGATGAATTTGTTTCCTATGATAAAAAATAACAATCAAATAAAACATGTTTTTATTTTGGAATACTCTTATTGTAGCGTATTAAAAACTTACCTGTATTATAAAAGTAATTATTAGTTTTTTTATTCTTAAGTGATTTAAAGTTAATATAAAATAAATTGTTTTATATAATATTATAACATATTTTCTAATAATTATTTTACGTATAAAATGTTAAAATGATGAATAAGTCATTATTAGTATATATAATTCTTTTTTTTAAATAGATATTTGTGAAAACAATTAATAATTATTCAGGAAAAAAATATCAAAGTTATTAATCATAACATTTAAAAAAATAAAGAATACATTGTTATTTTATTTACAAATAAGATAATCATAATTAATGATATTAAAAACACTAATAAAATGTGTCAGATAAAACTAAACAATATTTTGACAATTGAATATTAGTTGCAACATTATACTCTTACTTAATGAATCTCGAATTAATATTTTGCGTAATTTCGCGATACTTTCCAAATAAGTTTATCTCAACTAACTGTAGTTACCACATACTGATTAAATGTCAGATATTTGAAATCTAGCCATAGTTAGTTACCACATACTGATAAAATGTCAGATATTTCAAATTTAAAATTAATAAAATATGTTGCAAGAACTACAGCAAAAAAAAACATTTATAAATATATTCATTTTTTTTAACAGAAATCTAGATTTAAAAAAATTATTTAATTTAAAGGATTTTGAGTTTGGTTTTAATAACAATCGAAGTCTAATTCTGGTTTAAATCTTATTTAATTTAAAGAATATTAGGATTTAGTTATGATAATAATCGAAGTCTAAGACAATTAATCTCTTTCTAATATAAATAATTATTTAGTTTGAGAAACCAACATATTTTTCCTAATTTAAATATTAAAAAATTTCAATTTGAACCAAGTAGTACTATATATGAAAGATGTTTTCTTTCTCAAGCATAATAGATTTAAATACTTTGAATAGGTTATTTTGAGTCTTAACATGGAATTCTAAGGTGAAACACCTTGTTCTCTCTTCCAAATCAGCATAACCAAATAAAAAACAAAGTTTAAGTGTGATGCCACTGTATTTTTCTTCCTACTTTTAACCTCACTCTCTTTCTCAGTATATTAATAGATCAGTGTAGTCAATTTTTAGACTGATCTTTGAAGGTCTTCATGAACTACAACACAATTTTTAATTTTACTTAATTAAGTTTAATGGAAGTTGGATGCATGCTTAATATTAATTAATTAACTGGCATGCACAATGAAAATGCCCCACTCTTCCTTCTTTAAATAGATAGCGTCATGCATGGACTTTTCTTAATCTACTTTGCTTCTCCTTTGCATCTTATACTTTCTCTGTCATTAGTTTACAATTTTTAAAAAGCACGATAAAAAGAAAAATAGTTGATAGTATAATGCTTATTCTTTTGTTATCTTAAAAGTTAAGTACAAATTCTGAAATGACGTTGTTTCCTCTACGTTTTAAGTTTAGTGCTGATGACTAAAACTTTATTAGAAGTTTATAAAAGGAAAAGTTCTGACATTATAATTTTCTACTTTGTTAGTCATGGAGTGATGAAATAAAATACTGCGGATTTTATTTCAGTACATATTATCTGCTATAATTATCATAAAACTAAGTAACCTTGTATTAGTAATTGCTTCATTGATCTGATCAAAATATTTAATTGTATATTCCGCATAATTAGATGTAGAAAAAAAATATTTGTGTATCTACAAATAATTGTGGATAAAAAAACTGTTAAAGATGGAAGAATAAATATTTAAATTGGTGTTTGCAGATAGTTTAAATGAGCTTTTTTGTCTTTTCATTTATAATTAGGGAAAGAATATTGTATTATCCAGACATCTGACTTATTCTATAATAAATAAATTATAAATAAGATTGGGTTCTCTGGATGAATAAATTGCTAAACATATTCTTATAAGTTAAGAAATTCTATAATGATAAAAAAATTTGTACGGAAAGTCTTTCTGATTAAAGTTTCAAAGTGTGTCTTATTATGATATAACAACGGTGTAATAATGCTCACATTGAAGTACACTTCATTGAAAATGTTTATAGTTGGAAAGAGTGAACGAATGTGAAAGAAACTCATCTTAAAAGAATATATTTTTTTATCATATATATATATATATATATAGAATTTCCTTTTTTCTGTCCACATTTTATAATTTCAACTTTATCCTTTACAATGTAATTATTTGTTAAATTTTTTAAAAATTAAGTATTAATTTTACAAGTTTTTATAAAACTATTTAGTTATCTTCTTCTTCTTTTCTCTCCTATTCATCAACAATTATTTTCTCATATTTTCTCTATACATTTCATTTTATTTTTAATAAATATAATTTTATTTTATTTATTAACTTAATAACATTACAATATTATTCATTACTAATATAATATCATGTATATTTAAAAAATGCGTACACACCGGCATAATAGCGTCTGTGTTTACGCTAGTATATATAAAAAAGAAAACTTAGGGTGCTTCAATCCATATACAAAATTATGTACAATGTTTTCCAAACAGATTGTCATCATGATAAAGATAATATCTTACATTTGTTATCCAAAAACTCTTTTCTATATATTTCAATCTTAATAATGATATTCATAATTCTACATAACAGATTAATTACACAAACTATCTTCTTACATAATTTGCTTACTTCATTATATAGAAATGAGAAAGTTGGGTAACATATAAAATAAAAAACACCTAAATCTATTGTCTTAAAATTTTGGATTGAAAGTAGTGTTAAATATCTTATGTAGATTAGATTCAGGTTTTATCCATGTTTTTTTCTCATAAATAAAATATAATAAATAATGAGATAAAAAAAGTATGTAAGAGTGTAATAAATGAAAATAAATAATTTGTTTTAATGTTATTTATTTATGACTATATCAATTGTTTGAGAATTTTATAATATAACCTCACAATCCACATATACATACTAATGATGTGTACTTGTATGAATTTGGATTCTTTACTGATTTTTTTTTATACTGTTCCTCTACTGTGTCTTCATTATATACTGATTATCACTAATTTTGATGTTTTAAAATATATTAAAAAGATATTTAAAATATCAATACAGTGTATTTTTAATGCTCAGTAGATGACAACACAAAAATAACCGGTAAAAAATCTGGACTCGTACATGTATTATGTGTTATGTGTGAAAAACACATACTTTAGTTATGTTGTATTCTTATGTATAAATGTAAGGATAATGATATTTTAACTCATTTTTAATTCGTCACTCTCATCACCCTTAGATCATCTATTTTATTTTTTTTATTCATGGGATGTGATAATGTAAAAATGACTGAAATCATAAATTAAAAGTGGATAAAAAAAATTAAATTAAAATATTATTTTACTAAATTTAATTATTCTTATTTAGGAGTAGTTAGATTTTTGAGACGAAGTTTCTTTGGTGTGCTTTTGTCTTAAGCAAGCATAGCATACTCAGAAAAAGCAGAAAATACAAGTTGGATTGGACCTGTAATGGTACGTTGCTGAGTTTGTGTCCGTACAACAGTTGAAGCTAAAAACAAATTGGTTTTGGAAACGGGGAATCGCGTCGTGGAATCTTGATGTTTCAATCTTGTTTTTATTTATACGTACCATTCTGCAATCGATCATGAAATTGGGCCGAGACTGAAAAAGATACTTGGATTTCAGCTCTTCCTTCCATTTTCATTCTAATTTTCTCCACCAGTCTTGGTTTCTCAATCAAACTATCCTCCCAACATCAAAACTATTAATTTTACTTTATTTTTAACAAGTCAAATTTATATTTAATTTTTCACGGTTATATTTGATTTATTTATCCAAAATCATTGCTTAAGAGTTGTTGAAGCATAAACTAAAGGTTCATTCAAAATAAACTGAAGATATTTTATGTAGAGATAGATTTCTTTTTTCTTATATTATGCTCTATTATTACTGTAACATATCTCTTGGTGCAGAGGTAGTTGGTTAGGATAGTAACTTTCTATTCTACTATGTACTATTTTCGTTATTATTATTATAATATTCACAACTTTTTCTATTGTTTTTATTATTGTATTTTTCTTTTATGTCATGATATTATTTTATGTGCATATTTCTCACCACTATTAATCTCAAATTTGTCATACTTTAAAAAGGTGCACTTAAATATAATATATTCTTACAAAAATCATCCTTTGAAATTTATATTTACTTAAACACTACAATTTGGATTTATTTTTACTCAAGGTAAAATTTCAAACAATAAAAATTCAAATACAAAGAGGCGAAAAAATTTCTTCAAATACAAAGTCAACATATTTTTTACTATAACTGTTAAAAATATTAGTCTAAAAAATTCTACAAAACTTTTATTTTAACAAGTGGCTAAAATAATTCATTAATTTAATTTAAGATTAAATCCAACTTAAAAACGGGTTCTCCTTCTAAAACACGGACTTCATTTGATGGGATTATTAAAATTTTATCATTTTGTTTGAATGACAATTTGGAACATAAATGATTTAAAGGTTGAATCTTTTTTTCTTTTTTCTTTTTCTTTTCTAACAAGGCACAGAGAAGAAAGTGACATTAAGGGACAGTAACATCTTAGGCACAAGTTCCTTATCTTTTACTGGGTAGGATCTTCATCCAAGCTCAACCCTCTCTGTCTTCAACTCAATTTCTTCTCCTTCACTCTGCTCAGTGCTGCTATCTCCTTCATACTTCCAATGGCTGCCACACTCACACTTCTAAAGCTTCCAATTCTTCCCAATAAACCAAAACTCCCACGCCCCTCAACCACAAAACTTCTTCCGTTTCCTTCTATCCATTTAAATTCAGACTCATCTTCTCCTAATACACGCAATTCTTCCTTCTTAGATCAGAACATGGAGCCTCTGAAGCCTGCTTTTCTTTCTCTCTCTGCAATCACATTTCCATTCTTACTAGATTCCAAGGCAAGCATGCATTTAGTTGGTTTTTGTTTTGAGATGGTGTTGTTGTTGTTTGGGTTCTAATGAAGGTGTTATTGGCACAGGATGCACTTGCTGTGGGAGGAGAATTTGGGATATTGGAAGGAAGATCATTTGCTCTGGTACACCCCATTGTGATGGGTGCTTTTTTCTTCTATACATTGTGGGCAGGGTATTTGGGGTGGCAATGGCGGCGAGTAAGGACTATCCAGAATGATATCAATGAACTCAAGAATCAACTCAAACCTACCCCAGTTACCCCAGATGGAAAACAAGTGGAAGAAGCATCACCATCACCATCACCATCACCGGTTGAACTCCAAATACAGCAACTCACTGAGGTACCTACTGAAACAATGCATGTCTCTTACATACCCTTGCTCTGGATTGAAAAAATGAGATGTAATGAAATAGATTTTTCCTACTGTGTTCTGATCCTGAAGAAGTTTATTCAAATGAACTCTATGCATTGTTTGTTACAAGATGTGATGGTGTGTGGTAGTTTGATTAATTTGTGGATGCTGAATCATAATGGTATCCAATAAAACAGTAAAATGCATGGAGTATTCATGGAATGCTGAATTCTGAATTCTGATTTCTGAATCTATTGGGCATCTAATTTATGGATACTCTTATTCAGGAAAGGAAAGAGCTGATCAAAGGTTCCTATAAAGATAGACACTTTAATGCAGGATCCATACTTCTAGGTTTTGGGGTGCTCGAGTCTATTGGTGGAGGAGTGAACACATGGTTTAGGACAGGAAAGCTGTTTCCCGGTCCACATTTATTTGCAGGAGCAGGTAAAGATTGAATTTTCATGCATTTGATGAAGCAAAAACAAAGGGTAAAGTTAACACAATGTAGTTTTCTTTTACTAAAAGTCACAACTTTATTATAATGATGACTAAATATAGATATACAGTGTTTATTGTTTGTTACCATATATGATGTTAAAAACATGAGAATTGTTGTGTAATTTTTGGGCAGGTATTACCGTTTTATGGGCACTGGCAGCAGCGCTAGTACCATCAATGCAAAAAGGAAATGAAACAGCCAGAAATCTTCACATCGCACTGAATGCTTTAAACGTTCTGCTCTTTGTGTGGCAGATTCCCACTGGAATTGATATTGTGTTCAAGGTGTTTGAGTTCACAACATGGCCTTGAATGTAAGATTCTGAGGTCTTACTTTCAATTTAGCTTTCTGCCATTATAAATAACGCAATTTTTTACATTTTCCACTTTCCTTTAGCCACGTACCATGAAGAAGTGCCATACAAGCATTGTATTTGTATAATTGCTTTATTACACCATTCTTTAGTGTAAATTGACATATAAATAACTTCTTACTAATGTAATGAGTAGTGCTGCACTGTTACATCTCTCTTAAAAATTATAGCCTAAAAGACCGAAGGTTAACTCTTCACTTCTCACATCATTACACCTTGCCTGAATTAATATTTGAAAATTTGAATTGATTGTATGAACGAAGTGGGTAAGATTTTTTTTCTTTGCTTTTGTTTAGTTTACATGTTACATATCTTTTTCAATATTTTACCAACTTTCTTTTAGGCGGATTTTTGGCGTTTTATGAACTAATCGTTTGAAAGTTTGTTTCACTCTTTAGTTTTTCGCATTTAAACTATTTGTAGATAAAAATATGGAGGTCATGCATTACAGAGTCTAAAATATTACCCTTAGAATTGAAATAGAAATCAGCACTACAAGCAACCAGAGTTGGGTCGGATTGAGTTTGCCACGCTTTCGACCGAGACAAATTCGATTGACTTGAGTAGAGTCACTCGAGTCCAATTAAATGGAATAAAGTTGAACTCATGATGAATCTAGTCAAATTGAATTCATGTTAGATCAATTAGAATTGAGTAAGTTAAACTCATATTTTACCCACATAAAAGCAAAGTTAAGCCCTCGTCGAGTCGACCCACATTTTATATTTTCAGTCTATTTTATACTTTATGTTAAGTTAATATCTTTTCTCTATTTAAACATACGATATTTTTATTTTAAATTTAGATATATGTACAGTGAGATATATTATAAGATTAATGATAAACTCATAATATAAAAAGTAATATAGGAATAAAAAACTGTTGAAAGTCTCACATCGATTAGAGATAAAATACTTTCATATCATGTAAGTGGGATGCAAACCTCACATTCCAAGCTTGTTTTATGGGATTGAGTTAGACTTAAAGTTCAATTCTTAATAGATTATCAGAGTCATGTTATAGTCTATCATAACAAGATTTTTTAAACATTATTTCACCTACACACGTGAGAGTGGATGCAAATCTCACCTTACAAGTCAGTTCCGTGAGATTGAGTTAGACTCGTAAGATTGAGTTAGACTTAATGTCTACTCCTTAACAAAAACCAAATTAATATAATTAAAAAATTTTATTTATAAAAATTATAAGTTTAAATTTAAGTAAAATTAAAATTAGAAATACCCTTAAAATTATTTTACCAATGAAAGGTTAAATTTTATATAAAATATTGTGTCTAATTTTTTCATTTTCACTTATATACCTTACCTTGTAACCGAACCAAAAACTTAGAATTTAACAAGTTAATACTAACTTCAAATTTTCAGTTATCAGCAAGTTTTCAACTATTTTTTTTCTCGCATAACCTTAAACAAGATTTAAAAAAAAAAGTTAAATCAGAGATTCTAAGTGAAATAGGATAAATCTTAAATATACTGTGTCGTGAACCATTAACAAACTACTTGACCTTTTTTTTCCACTTGTATTTACTGTGAAGTCCAAGTGAAAAGCAACAGGGTCAATGAGTTGTCTATTATAAGTATTTTAGTGAACCTTTGATAACCTTCAACACTGACGGATTATATATATGTAGGTATTTTATTGGAAAAATGGTTTTTTTAAATCAATTGTACTTATTGACAACTTACTTTTAACGATACTTTGCTTATTAAAAATATTAAATTTTGTATTTATAAACAAAATATATTAAAAGATAAAAAGTAGATGTAAAGTGTGTATTAAAACTTGTTAGATGTCAAAATAATAGTACTCGTTTTATTGATCTCTCTTACCATTTATACTTAACCGAGAGGTTTATAATTTATAGAAATTATCTCAAACCCTTTGACCCCCATTTTGTTATGTTCATTAAAAGGAAGCATAAATTCCTCACAAGTATGCTGTAAAAATGGTTAGAATCTGTGAATCAATCTAGTCTACTATGAGTTCGGGTTGGGTCGAAATTTTTTTACAAATTTTAGTATGAGTTGATGTTGGTACAAATAAAGAATCACACAAGTGTTTTTTTATTAAGTTGGTCTTCGTATTTGGATAGGTTAGTTTTTTTTAGCCAACATAGTGATAATTTGTATTTTTGTGATTTTGATTTGTATTTGCAGTTTAACATTTTTTTGGAATGTATTTTTTTTTATTGTATTGAAGTTTATGTATATTTTAATTAAAATTATAATTTATTCTTGACTGAAAAAAAAATAAATATTGTATTTTATTTTTAATTAATTGAGTCAATGAACCAACTCATTTAACTCATCAACATGTGATGGATTAGGCTGGGTTCGAAGTATTTAAAAGATATAACTTAAAAGATATTTTGGATGCTACAAGAACCGCAACAATAACAATAATGTTCTAAACTCTCAATATTTGTTTGAAGTAAAAAAACATGTTTTCCTACCAATTAGATTGGTCGTGCATGTGAACACTTTGCCAATAGTAGAGTCTAGAGACGAAGGGAATGTTAGTGTTTTCTGTCATGATGAAGTCACATATATTGGTCTCCATATAGAGCAAAAGGGATCTGAGGAAGAATTCCAATTTGACCTTTTTTTTTTATTACACGTACCATTTAAAGATAGGAAGTGTCCAAATTTTCTATAATATTGGTTTCTATTTAAGATAAAGCAATGTCACTATCTATATTTACGAAAACATTTATCTGAATAAGTTTTAAAAGGCATAAAAACTACCCATGACTACAAGTATATATGCAAGCATAATAGATGAACAAATTCTTGGTTCTCCACTCCTAATTTAAGAAATTTAAACCTACACCGCTCATGGGTGATTGTCAAATGTTTAACGAATATAATAGTATAGTGTTTGCCAAGCTTCATTTCTTCAACAAATATACATTCTGGTTTTATAATTAAATATGAAGATTGGGCAGCCACCGCAGGTTTGAAAATGGAATAATAGACTTCGTTTCAAATTTTCCTGTTAAGGCATGAATAAAAGAACAAGAGAATGAAATTCTTCGTACCCTCAAAGTAGCATTGTGAAGGAAGGCTAATTAAAGAAAGAAAAAAGCATGAAGACATTCACCAATAAAGAAACAGATTGACTTGAAAGAGACGAATGAAGGAGCAATATGTGTACATATATAAATTTAAATATACATAGGTTCTTTTCTTGTGGATGGCTGAAATAAGGTAGTTAGTTTGCAGAGGTACGGAAAAGGAAGACGCGTGAAGCATCTTGAAAAGAAGGAAAAGAATGAAGAGAAGAGAGCATCGCTCCCTCACTCTCCTTCCAAGCAAAGTCACCTGCAAGATACAACTACTGTAGTAAATGAAGCTCTATTCTATCCCATCAATGGATATACCAATAGGGTAACGATTTTTAGACTAACAAAATATTGACAAGGAAGGCTTTTTTATATTAGAGCATCCATTTGATGTTAAATTTGTAAAATAGTATCCAAACAAGGTCAAGTCGTGATGGTGAAAGACGACATTAAATCTTAAATTCTAAACCCTAAATTCTAAACCGACATTACAAGTGAAGTCGTCCTCTACTCAGTCGATTTCTCTTTTTGTTTTCAAAAAAGTAAAATCGTCCTATATGAGAACAGTTTTTGTCTACATGAAAATTAGAGTCGTCATCGAATATAACAACTTCATTTTTCCTTTTTTTAAGCATTTAATTAATTAATTAATTAATTTTGAAAAGTGAGTTGTGGGGCAACTGAACCACATTGCTCTTCCACTTGTCACTCTTCAAATCGAAATGCACCAGGAGAACGATTTCGGGGATTTCATACTTTCCTCAATGAGAGTTGCCTCCAGGAGGGTACTTTCTTCCACGACGGCTTGTACTCCACCTTTGAAGAAAGGTGCACTAAGTTACTAAAAGTTATAGGTGAGAGAGGTGGTGAGAAAAGAGAGGTGGGTGAAGTGAAGAGAGTAAGTTGGGGATTGAATGGTTTTCGAGAACTTGGCAAAGAGGTTGCATACGAGTTAAATGCTAAATAAAAGGAAGAGTGAAGTCGTCATCTTAGAGTACGATTCCATTTTTCTCGTAGACAAAAACTGTCTTCATATAGGACGATTTAGCATTTTTGAAAAAAACAAAAAAGAGAGAAACCGACTGGGTAGAGGATGACTTCACCTGTCGTTCTTCATCCTGATGACTTGATCTGTTTCAAAAAAAAAATTCAATGAATTCTATTTTATAAATTTAATATGAAATTGACCTCGAAATAAAAAAAGCCGACAAAAAATGACAAAGTGACGTGTCTCACATTTATGAAATATTTTTTTTTAAAGAAAGAAAACCTATGTTGCTTATTGCATGTGAAACCCAAAATAAAATCCTAGAGAAATTCAAATCAACTTTTCTTCCGCCGTCATTCATGTTCCAGTGGAAAAATGTGCATGTTTTTTAATGTAATTGTTGCGTTACAACTCACATGATTTACCACAAAAAACTCAACTAAATTCTAAACAACCCCAGCGGATACCAACCTCACTTTGTGAGCTTTGTGTCAGCTGGAAGTGCCGGTTGAATCAGATGCTTGCTTTTCTCTTCTTTTTTTCCCCTTTTTATGTTCTTTGCTGCTGCTACCAGTAATGTCTCTCACCGCACGGCGTAATCACACTTCCCTTTTTGTTTCTTTCTACGTGAGACTTGGGACAACTTGAACTATTCGTTTTTCATATTTCCCTTTCCCTTTCTCTCTGTCCTACGCACCAAAACCAGAAGATGGTTCTATAAATAACACCGCCTCCATCATATGCTACTTACTTCTCTCCTCATAATCACCTTCATCCTTTCAGCAGTTCCTAAACGCCATGGCTAACCCTCCCCCAGTTCGTCCCTGGTTCCGCTTAGCCTCCATTCGCTCCACCCCTGCTGCCCCTGCCCCTACCCAAGAGCCTCGCACTACGTTGGGCCTGCCCGCATTTAGAACTGCTTCAGCACCCTCATCACCACAATCTCACCCTACTCAACCTCAACCTCAACCTCATCCCGCTCCAGAACCTTCATATCAACCTAACAGATTCTCTTCTTCTTCACTCCCAAATTCTCCAGTCCACAAGGCCACACTTACAACATCTTCCCCCCCACATTCCTCCCCTGAGAAGAATACGCGTGTGCATGTCCCAAGTCCCATTCACTCTCCTAAAACAATTAAGCAATCTGATCGTAGCCCAATGCGCTCACCAAACAATAGCAGAACCACCACTCCTCCACCATCTCCTCTCACTCTCCCACCTTCCCAGTTGAAGACCGAGCCCAAGATACCTGAACAGCCGGAGCCCAAAACCGTGCTGGTCCAGAAAACCATCGACAGGCTCGGGCCCTGGCACAATGACGCCACTGAAACGCACAAAAACAATGCCAATGCGCATGCCCATCATGGAAAACACGTCACCGGCAGGGAGAGTGAATCCAAGGAGAAGGGTATTCACAAAAAGCTTTCGGATTCCGAGGACTCTGGCATGAGGGTCATAACCATTGCTGGAGAAAACAGAGGGGCTTTCATGGAACTGATCCAGTCCCCGAAGAAACCCGAAGCCAAGTACCTTCACAAGAAGGGGAATTCGAGCATCAACGTGGACGGGGTGGAGTCGGAGGGTTCCAGTGCCGAGGACGGGGGTGTGAGCAAGAAGGATAAGAATCAGAAAGGTAAAACAGCGTCTTCGTTTCCCATGGCTGCGTACATGAACAGCAACGTGCAGTGTGTGAACAACTCCCTCCTGTACAACACTTCTTGCTCCCACCACGACCCCGGAGTGCGCCTTTCTCTTTCAAAGAAACCATTCGGTGAAGGTTTCCATCTGAAGGAACACGGTGATGGTCACCACGCTTGATTCCAGAGAGAGTGTTGTTGGAATTGGACTTAGTTGTTTTGTGCTTCTGGCTTACGTTATGTTATGGTAAGATAATATGGTATATGGCATATTTATATATATTGGAAAAAAAAAAGTTCAGTAGCCAACTTGGGGGACGAGTTCTAATTCTTCTGCTTCGTTGAAGATTCTTCACAGCCCTCAGTGGAAAATGGAAAACAAATATGTATAATGTATGTATGGGTGATGCTTACGGCTTTATTCAAACACTTGATTGTTTTTGTATGGAAGAGATTCTGAAGCAGTCTATTACATGGGGAGAGGGTTGTGTATATGGTTCATTTTCCTTTGTTAATTGCTCTTTTGCAATAAATTTGTATCACCAATATAATAATGTATGTTGTGTTAAAACATTTCTCAGGGTTTTTCAGCTTCAATTATTTCATTCAAATATAGCCTAATTGTGAAAATGGGTCGAAACTTGGAAGCTAATTCGACTCATCACGGATTCAAATTAGATTGGATTAAATTATTTTTACAAATTTTAATATGAGTTGATTTTTGACCTGACTCATCTTGAACCTGGTTCACCCAGATTGAACTCGTGATGAATCAGGTTGGTGAGCCAACCCGCAGATAAAATGGTCACACAAGTATTTTTTATTAAGTTAAACTTTATATTTGGATCATATTAGATTGTTTTTTTTAGCCAACACATAAATAATTTGTATTTTTTTTATTTTGGTTTGTATTTGGACTGTATTAAAGTTTATTTAAATTTTAATTAGAATTATAATTTAGTTTTGGACGAAAAAAATAAAAAAATTGTATTTTTTTTAATTAAGTGAACTCGTAAGTCAACCTGTTTAATCCGCAAATCTGTGGTGGGTGGGTCGGACCGAGTTCAATTTTTTTTATTAGTTAAAAAGTGAACTGGATTAAATTGACTCACTAAATCATCAACTCGTGATGGGTGAAACCGGATTGTCTAACTCTCCGTTCTGTTGCACATGTCTTTCGTTTTGACCATTTTGTTTTCTTAATACACTTTTTTTTTCAATGTAAAGTTTAGTTAATATTTGTTTCGAACTATTTGAATTGAATACATTAATTTAATTAAGTCTAATAATAAATTAAATAGTGATCTAAACTATTTTTTTATGGTTGAATTTTTAAATTTGAACTTAAAAAACTAATTTTGATTTATATTTCATTTCTATAGTTTAGTTCAGTTTAATTAGTTATTATTTTTAGTTTAATTTAGTTTTTTTTAGCACTCATACATACATTTCTCTATTTATTAACACGAACATATGGTGCATCCAATATTATATTACTCTAAACCCCAACGCGTGGAGCGCATGAAACGAGAACACTATATTTTTTTATTGACAATGAAAGGCAAATTTAAATATTAACTTAATAGTTAAATACAATTATTCTCATTAAGACTACTCTCCTTAAATATAATTTTTCATTATTATTAATATTATTATAAAAATATAGAATAAATTTTACCGACATTCTTTATATAATGTACTGTCTTAAATTTTAAATCTGTGAGAAAAGACCGTTGTAGTAATAAAAAAAGTAGGGTGCAAAATTGAATTTTGAGTAAATGTGTGCACTGACAATGTAATTTCATAAAAGAAAAATACATAGAATTGGAGGTAGCTATTTGGGATCCAAAGTATAAATAATTTGGGAGGTAGACAAGTGAAGGTTTGAAGTTGAAGGGCAAAAGGTTGCGCCGTACGCCTCCTCCATCTAAGAATTTTTCTTGTGCTCTTTTTCTTTTTGCTTGGGATTTCCCTTAGTATTCAGATTAGCTTCAGTTTGTGAGTATTCCTGTTCTGGTTTCAACTTTCTTTTTCCATTAATATCGCTACTTCTTCTCTGAAGAATAATGTGGGAGTTGGTGTGTGCTTGATTTTGTGTGGCAGAGTCGAAAATGGCTTCAAATCCCAAAACCTTGACTTTTGAGGAGGTGTCTAAGCACAACCACAAAAAGGATTGCTGGATCATCGTCAATGGAAAGGTCTGCTTCTTTTGTCTTTCTTCTTTATCTTTTTTTCTTGGTTTATTATCCGTTTCAGTTTTCGGGATCTCCATTATGCGTGCTGAAGAGGGCTGACGAATTAATCGTAAAGGGTTTCAAGGGTTTCAAGATCCTGTTGTTAATCTCCTATAGAGTATTTTGCTAGCAGCATTCTCTTATTCAGACTAACAATTGATGAATCCAGTGCAATCTTGAATTTAACATTTAATAAATGATCGAAATTAGCGTGAACAAGTAACGAAGTGAATTGCCTTTTTTTGTTAAGGATAATAATCAAAGCTTAGTAACCAGATAACTTTGAATCAGACAAACCAGGTTGGAATGCCTATTCTGAAATTGACACGATGATAAAATTTATGAATTGAATGTTATAGTAGTATTTTTGGCCTATGTTATACAGGTTCATTTTATATAATTAAAATTCAAAATATATGAACATTTTTTAATTTATAATTTATAGCATGATTGTTGCAGTTTCCTTTTGCACATTACTAGGCCTTATGCTTGGAGTGCTACTGATACAGTTATTGTTGCAGTTTTTTGGTTGAGTTCTTTTTGCTATGTTAGAAACATGTTAAAGGATATATCATTGGTAATCGAGAAGAGTTATTTAATTTCTCACAGTTCCTTCTCCTTGTTAGTTTCTAGGTTAGTAAAAACTATTGCCCCATTATTATTGGAAAGAATATGTTATATTCCGAGAAACTTGTGCTTCACGTTGATAAGTTCTCAAGAGCTGTGTAATTCGTGTAAATTTTGCTTTGGGATATATTGAAGTGTGTGTTTTAGATAAAAGTGGACAACACCAAATGCCAAAGGTTTAGATTGAATTATTCTGCATTACCTTTCACAATTGGTATTTAAGACTTTAGCTTGTAGTATTTCCATTAATTTTGTTATACTTGTATGCATTCCACTTTGGCAGGTGTATGATATCACCCCATTTATGGATGACCATCCAGGAGGTGATGAAGTTTTGGTGACGTCAACAGGTAATTGATTTATCTTCGTTGGTCGGTTCATATGAATAGTCTGTAAATAGAAAATTATTATTATCTTATCAAGGTAGGAATTGGTAAGGATTGGACTAAGAATCCCCAACTTTGTCATTTTTACAGCGAAGGACGCCACCATTGATTTTGAAGATGTGGGCCACAGTGATTCTGCCGTTGAAATCATGGAAAAATACTTCATTGGGAACTTTGACACTTCCACTTTTCCTGCCGGAGTTAACCATGGACAGCCACCACCACCTACAAAAGCTCACGGCGGAGGCAATCAATCTTCTGAATTTGTTGTAAAGATCTTGCAATTCCTGTTGCCTTTGTTGATATTGGGCCTAGCCTTTGCTCTGCAGTTCTATGGCAAAAAGAAGCAGGCAGCACCTCCTGAAAGCTGAACTAAGCTAGAGCCGAAGTTTCAGTAGGTTACTAATTCATTGCCCTTAACTTGTTATACTTTGATCAATGTTGTTTCTCTGTACTTAAAATTCCTCACCCCACCCAAAACCATGTAGGGCCTTGATGCACTCTGGTCTCTTGACTCACTCATACTTGTTGTTCATTTAAACAATTGGTTTAAACTCTCATTTGTCAGCTTTTGATTGACATTGGCGCAGTGATGGATTTGAATTCAAATTGAATGCCTTTTGAAATCAAATTAGCGCTTCCAAACTGCTGCAACTATTCACGCAACTTCAATCTCTGGCCCCTTTTTATATTTTCACATTTTCTTTTGAAAAATGCATATATATTTGATCAGCTGAAGATCAAAACTTTATTTCTCGAACTATCCTAGTTAAAGTTCACTAGTAGAGATGGCAAATAAACCTGTCCCCGTGGGTATTGCCCGAACCCGTTCCCGTTTTGACGGGGAATCCCCGCATTGACTGGGTATGGGTATGGGAAATCCCCGACTTTTTCAGTTGGGTATGGGGATGGGTATGGGGATGTACATATACCCGCCATAATACCCGTCCCCGTCATATTTCCATTCTCATTTAAATTATTAAAATATTCACAATTAATCAAGTAACCCATATATATATATATATTTTTTTTTATTTTTTTTATTTTTTTTTATTTTTTTTT
>Ga0099822_1000227_pt1 | contig 44669 bp, 36 predicted proteins | sample CowpeawhiteBW_FD_76839 | JGI IMG/M metagenome (GOLD analysis project Ga0099822, IMG submission 76839) | Root nodule microbial communities of legume samples collected from California USA - Cow pea white BW | ecosystem: Host-associated > Plants > Roots > Nodule | place: USA: California | collected... | reverse complement strand
TCCATGATTATGGCCTTAAGTTGGTTCTTTCTTTTTAAATATCATTAAAAAAGGTGTATGTTTCATAGGAGTATTCTAATAATGATTTGTACTTTCATGTGCATGAGTTTGTTTAGCAAGACAGACAGGTATTTACCATGTATTTATTTGAACATTCTCTAGTTTAGAAGAAAATAGTCTTTCTTATTCAGTCTCATTACATACATCTGATATATATGCAATCATTGATTGGATAGTTCAGGAAACAAGACCAACCTCTTCTGTGGAACAAATCGCTGAGACAGAGGGATTGATATACTAGTGATAAAACCAAGATACAACCAATTTACAGAATTAAAACCAATCAGAATAAAATCTGAAACTTCCTAAAATATTTTGACAGAATAAAATTGGAAGCGTTCTAAAATATCTTGATAGAATAAAATCTAAAACTTCCTAAAATATCACAATGAATATATTGATTAAAATATTAAATGGACAATGTTATAGTTTCTGTGATGCTTCATTCCTGAATTAGTTTTTTCTCAGTCTCCAGGCATTCCACAAGAAGCTACTGAATGTAGAAACCCTTCAAAGAAGAGGGAAGGCAGTAGTTTTTTCTAGAGATGGATGTTGGCATGGTGATGAAGAAATTGTGCATGCAGTCTGGAAACTTGTTCACATGTGTCGTTCTAATGATGCAAGTGAAGTTCGAGAATTAGTTTCAGATTTCATTTCTAGGGTATTAATTTTATTAGTTTTAGACTTCTATGACATATTGCAATCACACTTTCTCTCACTTTTGGAAATTTAGTTCCTTTATTGTGGCTGTGCTGCTTCAGGTTGGCACCGGAGACCCATACTCTGTTGTATTCCATCTTCATGACAAGACCAATCATATTTGTCTTGGTAAATCTATTGATACCAACAGTGTGACAAAAATCAGTTCTGACATGGATGCATGCTTATCTGAAGAACATTTGGTTGTCCTTATGAAAATTCTAATGAAATATCTGATGGATGACTCTGTGAAAATTGTTGATATGGCATCACAAACCCTTCGAGTAAGTCTTCCTTATGGAAATAGTCTTGTGATCAGTCAACAATAATATTTTACTATTCTATATCTAGCATATTATAATTAATATCCTTGAATCACAGGGATCTGATTGCATTAAGTTATGTTATTATATTTCATAAGTTAGTTTTCCAAACTTCTATATATATTTCCTAAATTAATTTTAAAAAGGTAATGCAATCAGAACTTCAAGAAAAAAATTACAAAGGGTGAGTGTTTTCGTTGTGATGGAATATTTAGTTTGATTCAGCTTTTTAAGCAAAAGCTACTCAATGTGTTGATGTTATTAGAAGCACAAGAAGAGCAAGAATGGGATACAAAAGGAAGTAACTATTGAGGAGAGGTAGCAGGAAACACAATTAGAACTTCAAGAAAAAGATTAAAAAGGGTGACTGTTTTCTTTGTGAAAAAATATTTAGTTTGAATGAGCTTTTTAAGCAAAAGCTAGTCAATGTCTTGATGTTATTTCGAAGGACTAGAAGATGAAAAATGGGATACAAAAGGAAGGACCTATTGGGGAGAGGTAGCAGGAAACAGAATCAGAACTTCGAGAAAAAGATTGAAAATGGTGAGTGTTTTCCTTGTGATGAAATATTTAGTTTGAATCAGCTTTTTAAGCAAAAGCTACTCAATGTCTTGATGTTATTATAAGGACAAGAAGAGGAAGAATGGGATACAAAAGTAAGGAACTATTGAGGCGAGGTGGCATGAATCGCAATAATCATCACAACTAGAAGATCTCTAAAGTGGTGGGGTCATTTGTTTGGTTGCAAGGTGGTGGTATTAATTGATTGTGGAACAACTCAACATTATTTCTACAAAGTTGGTCACCAAACTCCAGTCACTAGTAATGGATATAAGTCCATATTTGGTTGAGCTTAGTGATGGTTTTAAAATTCTGTATAGAGGTATGTGTAAAGGATGTCAACTAGAATTAAAGGAGTTGACAGTAAGGCAAACTTTTTCTTGTTTGGTTTGAGTGGACTTGATATTGTGTTGGGTTTGAAATGGTTAGCTAGCTTCGGTCAGATCAAGGAAAACTTTGATACTTTAACCTTCCAATTAAAAATTGATGCAGAGAAGAAGTTGTTTAAAGCTGAACTTGAATTGATCAAATCTGCAGTTTCTTTAAAAGCTATTAGCATGGATTCAAGATGAAGGAGAGGGGTACATTTTGGAGTGGAAGCAAGTATTAGATACAACAAAGGAGGGTGCCAAGCTTGTAGAGTAATTCGATAGGGTCATTGATGAATATTCATAGGTTCTTGAAGTTCTAGGTACTCTACCTCTTCAAGGGGGCAAGATCATGCAATTCTTTTGAAAGTGGATGCTCAAATACCAAATAGTTGCCGATACAATTATCACCAACACCAAGGATATATATTGAAATCGTGATAGAGATGTTAGGAGCTGGCACATTTGCCCAAGTTGTTTTTCAATGAAGAAAAAAGATGGGGAATGGTGATTTTGTGTTGACTATAGAGCCTTAAATAAAATTACAATACCCAATAAGTTTCCTATTCTAGTTATGGAGGAGTTACTAGATGATATAAAGGGTGGCACCATTTTTTTGAATAAGGTGAGTCGGGCTACCATCAAATAAGGAAACAATAGTAAAATATCAAGAAAACAACTTTTCGTACTCATGAAGGGCATTATGAATTCTTCGTTATGTCGTTTGAGTTGACGAATGCAACCTCAAATTTCCAATCTTTAATGAATGAGGTGTTACCACCTTTTCAGTTTTAGCACCAATCAAGAAGAACATGTACAACACTGATAGGCAATTTGTGACGTGCTGTTACAACATGATTTAAGAGTTGTTAAGAATTGAACTTGAAGCCTAACTCAATCTTATAAAACTGTCTTGTACGGTGAGGTTTGCACTGACTTATATACTATTAATCGTTCTTATCTCTAGCTTATGTAGGACTTCGAACACCCGCCTCACGCTAAAGGGTGGTCCAATAACTGCTTGATAGTGAGTGGAACAATTAGCTCAACAAACAATAAACCTTGCCTAGATAAGCTTTTAACTATGGCTTTGATACCATTTTCAGAAGTGAACTTTTGAGGTGAGGTTTGGATCAATTTATATACTATAAATTGGTCTTATCTATAATCGATAAAATTTCCAACAAGAGTAAATAAAAAGAAACATCTATTTTGGCAAATGAGTTTGGAATATCTCGGTCATATGTAGGCAAGTCGACGGTGTGGCTGCTGACAGAAAGAAGTAAGAAACAATGTGGTTCACCACACCACAATGGTAAACTAGCCAAACCCTTAATCTTCTTTTATTGAAGAAAAAGTCATTTGATTGGGATCAGATAACATAAAGAGGTGTCCTTGCTATGATTTAAGGAAAAGGTTCTATTTTGATGGTTCTAGATGGTCTAGATAAATATGCCCCTTTCTTGCCGTTGTCGCTCCCTTTTTCAAGAAAGACTAAGTAGAATTGTTTGTAAAGGAGGTAGTTCATCAGCATGTATTTCTGGCTACCAATGTAGGCTAACATGAACTCAGCTTGGCATGAACATGGCTTATCTTCCACAATCGGATGGACAAAATGAGGTTGTTAAGAAGTGCTTATGATATCTAATAGGTAGGAAACCAAGGTAGTAGCCTTTACACTTGCCTTAGGCAGAGCTTCTGTTTAAGACAAATTATACTGCATCCACGTAATTGTCTCCTTTTAGAGCACTTTATGGCCAAGACCTTCCTCCTTTGGTATGAGGAACCAACATTCCTTCTCGAGTTTAAGGAAATAATCAACTTATTATATTCTTGCACCGGTTCTATGGATAAATGTATTTTTTGGTAAGTTGTTGGTGAAGTTGCAGTATGATTTGGTCCTTGTTTCAATATAACTTGTATTGTATTGGAATTTCATCATTTTATTGGTATGAGAATAAAAACTAACTACTTATTAGTGTTATATGTTATTGTTTGTTTGTTGTTTCCTTCTTTTTCTTGTTTTGTAAGACAATTTGATATCTTTTTTTTGTTTTTTATTTTTCTTTAATATGTAATTTTGGTTACACTTCTTTGTAACCATCCATAACTGCTCATAACTTCTCCCTTTCAAACTGCACTATGTATTGTATCCTTCTCAAACACGTAATATTAAGCATTGTTTTTACATAGTCACACGAGTGTTTTCTCTGTTTATTCAAAATCTATTATAGTATTTTGAGCTGCTTGTTGGTCCACCATGGCCAATCCCAATTCTACTTCCCTCCCTACTCCCTCCTAGATTTTTCCAACTTCTGTTGCTAACAAATTCCATCGGTTTGTTGTTAATCCCGTTATTCGTCCCCCTTTTTTTTTGAAGATGATCGTAAATCTTGAGTTTATTATCAGGGGTACTTTACCATCCCTTATTCAACAGCTTACTCAACCGTTGAATAACAATTTCTTCTTGAAACAACTTGGAAGACTTGATTATTTCTTGGGTATTGAGATTAATTGTTAGTCTCTTTCAGTTCTCACTCAAGGAAAATATGTTGGGGACTTACTGCACAAAACCATGATGATTGAGTCAGACTCTATTTTCACACCTTTGGTCTCTTCCTGTATATTTTGCAATATTGACTATCCTCCATTTTCAGATCGTACACTATATCGCTCTATGGTTGGCTCTCTTCAATATGCAACTGTCACAGGTCCAAACATTAGATATCCTGTCAACAATGTCTGTTGTCAGATCCTTTCTCACACTTTGGAATCTAACTTGGTTGAATTCTCCGCTATCCCAAGGGTACCACCTCCTATGGTCTTCATTTGTGTGCTGCCTCTTCCTCCATTCCTTTTACCCTCACTGCCCTGTTTGATGCAGACTGGGCTTTTATCATTGATGACTCTACATCCACCTTTGGTGCTCAGTACCGCAGCTTAGCCCAAGCATCTACTGGACTTTTGTGGATTCAAGCCCATTTGCGAAAGCAACACTTTCCGTTTTCCACTCTTCTTCTCTATGATAAGCAAAGGGTTGTTGCCCATAACCCTATTTCTTACTCCAAAACTGAGCATATGGAAATTGATATCATTTTTGTTCATAAACAAGTGCTATCCTAGCAACTCGTGGTGTCTCATATTTCCAGTCTTGATCAGAGGACTCATGCTTTCACGAAACCACTCTCTTTAGCTTATTTTAAGTTACTCCGCTCCAAACTTAGTGTGCTGGACTTCATTTGCCCAAATCCCCCCACCTTGATTTTGAGGGGGGCTATTGCTGTTATATGTTTATGGTTTGTTTTTTTTCTCTTTTTATGTAATACACTTTTATCTCTTTTTATATTTTATATTTTATATTTTTCTCTATTTTTTAATTTTCGGAGGTTACACTAATTTGTAACCATCTATTAGTGCTTATAACTTCTCTCTTTCTCTCTGTAAGTTTTGCCTGGCAGAATTGCACGGTGTATTGTATCCTTTTCAAAAACTTAATATTAAGCATTGTTTTTACATAGTCACAACTGTTTTCTTTGTTTATTCAAAATCTCTTACTACTTAATGTATGACACATATCAAATGGATTAAGGTGGTTGACATAGTTATCATTCTTAAATGCTTGTGTTAAATAATTTCATTTGGTTTTGAAATGCAGGCAATACTTTCAACTAAAAGAGGTCAATGTGCTTTACAATCATTCAATTCTTATCAGAAGTCTCTAATTGAGGTAATATTTAAACTTTGGCATCAAAATATTAGTTTTCTTTCTATTCATGTTAAAATTTGTAAATTTGACTTCTAGGACAAATCAATGGTTACAAGAAATATCACAGTTGAAAGCTTGACAACCATATGTTATTACTTGAAAATCCATAATGAAAACCAAGAAAAGAGGATACAAAAAACATGGGGGACGAAAATGAAATCGTCCATATTTGAAACCATAGAATCTGAGAAGGACTGTACTAAATCTTGTGTGTTTTGCACTTCCCATTTTTCATAGGCTAGGTTTATTTTTCCAAAACCACAGTCATAATTTGAAAGAAAGTGCGGAGGAGTCACTGGGTTTACAACAAATTGATAAAGTCTACGTGACTTTATGATAGGTTCAACTTGTTGTTTTTAGTTAAGATGATTGAAATAGAGTTTTTGAGTTGTAGAAATGGAAAAATATTGGGATGTAGAGGGAATTTGAATTGGCCATGGGGTGAGAGCCTATCCTAGCAAAGTTTAATGTTTGTTGGATCTATTGTTCCACCCACTATTGGACTGCTATTGGACCAGCCATTATTGTTTAGTCCCGCACTCGAGATGTATATACCTCGGTGTGTAGGGTGTGTGATGGAAGTCTCACATCGACTAAAGATAAGGCTAGGTTACAGTATACATGTGAGTGCAAACCTCACCTTAAAAGCCGTTGAGTTAGACTCATAGTCCATCTCTTAAGATAAGTAAAAAAATTATGTTCAATTATAATATTATGAATAGAATAAATTAAAATTAAATGATCAAAATTTTGTCCCAACTTCTATGCTTTGGGTAGTGATCATGCTATTTTGTTTTCAACATCTAATAATGCAAAAGTTTTCGGGTGCTAAAAGGTTAGGTTGCTACGAAACATAGAAGACATAGTGATGACCAATTACCCTTTAAAAGTACATGCTTAAGGATTGAAGTGGCACACATTCCTTTGGTTTGATGTTATGGTTTAACATGTAGGTTGACCTAAACTATAAGCATGTGACACACTGTTTATCATTTGAACTAGTGTTTCTTGTTATGGATTTTATTGTCTTCTAATGCAGGTGCATTCCAAAGGTGTCAATGTTGAACTTGTGGAAAATCTCCTTTTGGACCTAGATAAGAAGTCAAAAGGTATATTGGTTGGTGTGTGCACAACCATGTTATCGTGAATTCCAGTAAAACTGATCTGATCAAAGTTAATGTTCATGGCCACTATTAATCTAGTATTTTAATTAGACGTTGTGATAGCATTGGATTGGATGTTATAATCTTTTCCTTTTCATCGATTTTTATTCCAATCTTGATATTCTTGCAATTGACCATAAATGGTGGAAGATGTTTTGCCAAGTTGTTGACTTTGTGAGGTTGAGTCTTTGAGGTTTAGTTCTTTGCAAGGTTTAGTTTTTTCAAAACAAACAAAGCTTGACAAGCGATATGTACTTTCCAAACATTGCTTCTTATTGTTGATGGGGGCAAGCACAACTTGGTCTCCAAGGGAGAGGCAAAATATTTTTTTTCCACATATTTGGTAATAATTTTAAAAAAGGAGGGGGGCCCTTCCCCACACTCGGCTATATGTTGGTGCGCCAGCCACAAGTGTAAGTGAATGCTTTTCTTTCTAACCATGCAAGTGTAATGGGTGGTGATCTAATTGGGGGAATTAAGTTACAAATACATGCCTTATTTTGGTAGTTTTTTGTGCGTGTTGATCTTATACTTGGCCTGGAATGGTTTGAGACATTAAGAGAATCACGGTTATACTTAAGCCTCGTTACTAGATCCTAACGTTGACGCTAGGCTATTAGATATTCTTTCTTTACGGGAATTCATAGCAAAGCTCATTAATAACATTTAGTCAGTGAGTTTTCTTTTATTCCGGCCTCAATATTCCTTTCTCTGAGTTTTTTTTTTCTTTTTTTCTTTTTTGTTATTAGCCCTTTCTTTGTAAATATTAAATATTTTTTGTGTTAATCTTTAATTTTTTCAGCTGAAGCAATTTCATTGGAGAAGTCCACTATTTGGGTGACAGATGGTAAAACTTTTGAAATGTGGATTTGCCCGTTGGTGTATTCACTTATTGTTTACTGCAGTGATGCAATACTAAGGTATTGTCAATATATCTAATTACTTAATTGTTGACAATTAAATGATGATTAGTTGTTAGAATTATCAACTAGCAGACCTTTATTAGGCTCCATTTTTTTTCTTTTTCACCTCTCATTTTCCTAGCATATTGTAATTCAGACTTTGTCAAGATATTATAAAGATTAAAGGGGAAGTTGCTGAGTTTCTTTTGCCAAGCATTTTTGTCAATATCACTGCAAGGAAGGATCTGGAGATCGATTTGCACAAATTGATCTGTCTGCAGGTTGTATTCTACAGATGGAAGGCACCTCTTCCGTTTCTTAATTTTTTTGAGAGCTTATTTAGTCATTTAATTTTATGTTCATAATGATAATGATATGACATTGATTGTACTACCGCCTGCATTGTTGAACTAGAGTTAATAAGCTTGTTATTTAAGTTCAACTACATTTTTGTCTTTTGCATGGTAAGTTGAAGTGTTGTTGAATTTTGCAGTTGACAGAGCATGTATTTACAGAGTCAAATAAGTTGATGAAATCGATTCAAGTGGTTTTAAACTGTCTTAATGAACTTCGTATTCGTTATGTCATGGAAAGATCTTCATTTGTGCCATCGAAGCGAGAAGTTTCTAAGGTGAATATTATTCAACTGTACTATTTTTCATAACATATTTTGACTTGCTTGAGGCAAAGAATATTACAACATATGATTAATGAAATGAATAAAAAAATCTCCAATGTGAGTTATGTATTGAATAAATACAATCATGAATGAGAGGAAAAATATAATTCAAAGTTTCAAATATATCTTTTCATATATGTTAGAATATAATCAAATGTTATATTTTTTATTGATACCACTAATAAGTTCATATGGGTTGTCATATTTTTTTGCCTCTGTCACTACTTCCATTGCTAGTGCCGTTGTCCACCACTGTTCGCAGCTGTCCGCTGGCGTCATCGTCGCCGGAGATCCAATTCCGACCGACGACCACATTGTTGTGATTGTCTCATCCAAGCGAATCCAACGTCGCTGGTTTCGTCGTATTCGGTGGTCCCCCGCCCCCACGAGCTGTCGTAATGTCTTGGTCACTGTCCGCTTCTGCTATGTGTGGCGGTGCATGAGCCATAATTTCCCGCCTCGATCAACACCGCTGCACCTTTCCAGATGTGGGCTTCGTGTTTCCATTGGAGCACTTTTATTTTTTAGGATTTCTCTTTCTCCTCCATGGCAACTTTCGCTACTAATTCTTCCACTTTGGTCGCATCCATGTCTGATTCGTTAGTTTTTCCTCCCAATGTTAATGTGCAGTTGCCCATTGATAAGTTAGATGGCAAGAATTATACAACGTGGGCGTCCGACATGAAACTTTGGCTTAAGAGTTAGGGGTATCATTTTGATCATCTTACTCTCAAAGTGACTGATGTTGCTCCTTGTTGGAAGAGAATTGATGCTTACTTATGCATGGTTCTCAAGAATATCATTCACTCTTCTTTAAAACCAATGTTTCGTGCCTATGACACATTTATGAATTCTGGGAATAGGCCAATGTTGTTTTTCATGACTTGCTTAATGTTGTTGCTCCTCATACTCAGAACCTGTGGCAGATTATTTAGGTAAGATGAATGCTCTTTTTCATGAATTTAATGAAGTATTACCTCTAGCCTCTACTCTTGCTGAAGAAATCGAGCAATGGTCAAGGTTCTTCATGGTTGTGATGTTACACAGACTTGCTGAAAAATATTCCCATGTCTGTGATCAGATTTTGGGTTCTCGTGTTATACCCAATTTTACCCAATTTTGGGTGAGTCTTTTTTTTTTCATATGGTATATTTTCCCTCAGGTGTATGGTGATTCTTTTTGTTGTGGTTGTAGTATCAGTGGTTTAAGGTTTCAATCTTAAATTTGTTTTTCTTTGTTTTAACAGTACCCGTAGCCGTTGTGCGCCCCTAGTCTCTATCACCAAGCTTCTTTTTCCTCCTGTGTCTACTATGATCAGGACCGTCTCTGGCGACCACCGCACTTCATTTGTCGTTTCAATCCGATGCATGAGCCCTCACGTGCAGTCTCTTCCCGGCTTGTGCTTCTCACGTGCCTGTATCTGATTGTGTTGTGCTCACTGTTTCGGCATGACCCTCTTGCTGGTGCACCCTCTATCTCCTTCCTCACATTCAAGCACCCCTTTTTTGCCCATTTCAAGTACTTTTCCCATGGCTTCCAAAAGCTCACACTCAAGTCATGGTGGATATTGTGGTAAACGTCCTCATTGCAATATGAGTTTGCTCATTGGTGCTAAATCTCCTTGGTATCTCTCCTCAATAAGAACCCAATCAGTACTTGAACTATGTAAGGAAATAAAGAATTTTTTATTGATAACAATCACACAAATTACATTCTCATCTTTATTTGTAATAATCAAATCCTTTAAAATAAGGAAATAAAAATATGTTGAAATGAATAGGAATATTTTGAAGATATTTTTTGTAATTACTATAGAAATATTGTGAATGTTTTTATCCAATAATTTGCTATTTGAGACACCTGCCATATCAAATTGAAATGTTTGTGTTCCCTAAACCTTCATTTTATGGTACTTATATAAAATGCACCATGCTGTGTAGTCCATACCTTGTTGTCACTTTTAGGTTCTTAAAATCATTGCCAAGGGCTGATGTTAACAAAACCCTGTTTTACTTTGTTAATTTGCAGAATTCAAGGCCTTCCAGTTATAGTTCTAAAACTCGGTCCACTTCTGCAAAGGCAAGAGAATCTGCAGTTATTTCAAATTCCTTGGCAAAGTCACCGTCCTCATGGGAGAAAGTATTATCTTCCTGGCTTCTTACCTTCAAATATCAATTATTTTCTAAAATAGAATAATTTATGTAATGCAAAAGTTAACAGAATTTATTCTTTGCTTTAATCTTCCAAGGTTTATTGGCTCTCCATTGATTATCTTCTTGTTGCCAAGTTGGCTGCTGTAAGTGGCAGATTCTATGCACTTGTCTTTTCCTTTATCTTGTGTTTCCTATTTATCTTCCTATATTTTCTTTCTTTTCGACCGTTTGTTTTTATATAAATTTTTGTTACATGTGCTTTTTTTTTTTGTTAGAGTTGTGGGTCATATTTTACTTCAGTTATGTATGTGGAACATTGGTGTGAAGAACAATTTAAAACGTTAACAATTGGAGGTCCAGATTTCTCTCATAATGAAATGGTTAGTTCTACTGAATATGTTTTAAATAATTTTTTGTGCAATTAACTTGTTTCTTGGCTATGCATAATTTGTAAAATATTTATTCCGTAAGTATTTCTATTTCTTATTTACATCTGATCGTTTTGTTGGCCTCCTAACAGTTGCCAGATCATATTGAAATTCTTGTTTCGGCAGTCACTAGAATCAACGAACCAGATAGCTTATATGGAATTCTACAGTCTCACAAGGTTAGTGAGCCTTATTTTTCCTTCTAATAGCTTTATCACAGAACTGAACGATTGTCAACACTACTAGACTACTTATTAACTGAATGATACGAATGGGACCAACAAACTGCTGTACAGAAGCAGAAAATTATTTGTCTAATGGTTATCCTTAAGTAAAATTCGATATTTATATTTGCCTTTTTTTAAATTTAGAACTTGTATGCCTTTTCCTAGTACCATGTTTGTATCCATGCGAGATAGGTCATGCATAATTGCTATGTGGTTTTGGACTAAGTTTTATTTCATCAGTTTCATTTTCTTTTTCTTTTCTTTTGATTTTCTTTATTTCATTTTATTTTATATTTGTTGATATAAATAATAGTTGACTTCTCAAATAATCACATTTGAGCATGAGGGAAACTGGGGAAAGGCCCTAGAGTATTATGACTTGCAAGTGCAGTCACATACCTCAGTACAGAACGATGGCAGTTCAGTAGGTCTGGCATTGAAACAAACAGGATCAGCACATCCTTCATCCTTTGCATCAGAGACAGATGAGATGAGGCAGAGTAAACCTTACAAAGGGTTGATTAGATCCTTGCAGCAGATTGGCTGTGCACATGTGCTTGACATGTATTGCCGAGGCTTGACTTCAACCAAGGATCTGCATCAGCATGATTTGGAGTTTACTGAATTACAATATGAATCTGCTTGGCGTGCTGGGAAGTGGGATTTCTCTTTACCATGTGTTGGAACTAATTTTCCTTTAATTCCAAATATCAAATGTGATCATTTCAATGGAAATTTGCACAGGTAATATGGTTTTATTTATTGTTGGGCTGATTTTAATTTAAACCTCCTTTGTTCAATTGTTATACTCTTTGCTCATTCAGGTATGCTAAAAGATATTCAGTATGCACTCTGTAATTAATAGTTTTAGAGACAGAATGAACTAAGTTTTTCTGGTTGACAGCAGTGTTATTTATATTGGAAAATAACGAGACCCAATAATCCTTTATGAAATTACACACTATATATATAGAGATGTTAATATTTTAACTAACTAACCAAAAGAGTACTATAGCTATTGCTAGCGAATTTCAGTTAGTAACTGACTGAATTGAAAAGTAAAAAAGTACAGTCCACTTGTGCAGTAAGATTACTTTTAAGGGCTCGTTTGATGGCCAGATATTAGTATTGGCTAAGTATGCTATCTTGCTATAATCAACTGTTTGGTCTACCAACATCTTGTGATTTTCTTAGCCAGTTGCCTATCTTATCTAGTTAGTTTTTGTATTTGGTATACCAAGGGGTGAGTGTTGTAGGACATGTTATGTAGTTGGCTTTTTTAATAGTTATTTACCAGCTGCTCTTTTCTCTTCTCTATATGCATGGTATCCAAATATTCCACAATTATTGTCATTTCCATTGTACCAACTTTCACCATCATCATTAGTGCCACCACCACCAACAGTTGCTGTAGCATCACAGCCATCATTGCTTCCTCTACTATTAACTCTTCATCTCCACCGTAGCAACTATCACTACACCATCACCACCACTATTAAAACACCACTTTTAATGTCATCATTAACACAAGAACTTCCATAATTACTGGTACCTTTCTACCCATCGTCATTGCCACCATTATCTCATCACCATTATCACCATTGTCATTATCACCACTATCATCACCATCACTACTACTACCATTTGATTATTTGTTAGAGTTGTAAAATGGGTGGCTCAGAGCAACCTGTCTGACCCGACCTATGTTCCCAACCAATTTATGTTTTTAGACCCAACCTTTGTCTAGCCAATGGATCATTTTGACTAATTTTAAAAAATGAGAAAAAAATTAAATCTAATGTATTAATTTATAGGTATAGTTACTTGATATATAGGTTATATATGTCAAGTAATATATATAATTTATAGGTTATATAGGTTATATATATTTATTGAAATTAATTTTAATTTTTAGGTATAGTTACTTGATATATAGGTTATAATGCATGTATATGGTTTTGTAAATTAGTATTCTTTTAAAAAGACGGCTGGGCCATAAATTTATAGGTCTACCAGGCAAAGGCTATTTTCCCATGGGCTAAATGGGAAAGGCTAAAAGTGGTCCTGCTCCATTTAACCCACAATTTCTCTTGGCTCGACTATGTTTTATGTGCTTTTTGGGCTAACCCATCGAGATAGACCCAATTTTACACCTCTAATTATTATTGTTATTGTCACCACCATCACAACTTATATTCCATCTTGCTTTTATCCTATCACATTTGTATCTTATCCTATTCTTATATCACATCATATATTTTTTTCTTGTATCTTTGCTACTAATGAGAGTCAATTTATACCATAGAAAAATGAAACTTTTCATTAAATTTGAGTTTAATTATTCTTGTATTCAGTTGTTTAAGGGCACTTGAGGAGGGTGATCTAATTGATTTCCAGAGAAAACTAAGAGATTCAAAGCAGGTAATATTTCTTTCCTAACTTGTCTTGAAGCACTTGAGGACTTTATGCATATATAAATGTTTATGTATTTTAGGAGCTTGTGTTATCTGTTTCTCTTGCAAGTGAAGAGAGCACTGAGTACATTTACTTGACTATCATCAAGCTACAGGTACCCACTTGTCCAATCTATAGATCCTTAATATGACATATATTGCCACTACATCATATTTCTTATTACTGCATGTAAACCGATTTGGTTAAGATCATGGAAAATAATACTTTAACCAAAAAATTTAACAAACTTTATTACGGAAAATGATACTTTATTACAAAAATTTTAACATACTTTAACAAAAAAAAGTACAACTTTATTACTATTTTGGTTAAAAAAATAAAAGATTTATTTATTTTAATTCTATTTATGGCAATTTTGTCAAGTTTGTTAAAAAAATCATTGTCAAAACATAATTTTCCTAAGATCATATTGTTGTGGAGTACGGCCAAAGTAGTCCTACTCATTCCATCCCGCGTAAATGGATTACGGGATCTGTTATCCCACATTGGTTATGAATGTGGCCAAACTATTCTTTATAATGCTTTTGTCCCTTGAGTTTATCTTTGGGATTAAGTTAGGCCCAGGTCCTTTCCCAGTGAGTGTTGAATAACATGAACAGAGAAAAGAGCGTGAAAAACTATAATTGAATAGAATATTTTTATTAACTGATTTCACACTTGAATCTTATGTACAAGAGGTATATATAGACACAGATGTTTAAGAAGTTGTTATAAACTAACATCTGTACATAGAAAATAACATATACAATGAAAAAAACCTACAGCTCTACAAGTTTGACTAATAATACAGGTTCACCATAGTTGACTATAGTATATACACTAACAGTGAGGATATCTTATCCTCCACATTAAGTTGCCTGTACTGTTATAAATTATGTATAAATTAAAAAAAATTGTTCCATAGAATATATGAATGTATGTAATGGAAATTTGTAGAATTCTGTCTTGACGAGGCTTTTGACAAAGAATATATTATACTTATATTATATATATTTATTTAACTGAATAAAATTTGTGAAGCCTCCCTCTTATCTTCAACAGATGCTTTATCATCTTGGCATGGCTTGGGATTTACGCTGGAGAACTAGTGAAGATAATACCACAAAGTTTTTCCTACTGAAGCCAAACAATTCTTCTGAGCCTATGATTCCTTCCATTGAGCAGGTGTATAGTGTACCTCTGTCCTTCATGGAAGAACCTTTGTTTTCTTCACTCCGCAAAATATATTATGATATTCAGACAGTGATTATTATCAGCATTGAAGCTTAGAACTATTTTTAATGCTTACTAGTTGTCATGGCTGGATATGGAGTGGTGCTCAATTTTGCAAAGGACACAATTACATATGAATTTGCTAGAACCATTTATAGCATTTCGTCGAGTTCTACTTCAAATTTTAAGCTCTAGAGACTGTGTGCTGCAACATCTTCTGCAGTCTGCCACCACACTTCGCAAGGTATATCGTTACTGCTACTTTTAAAGATAGATACATAGATTTTCCCTTCTCTTGTAAATAACCTTTCTTATTTGCAGAGGTCTGGGCCTTGGGTTCTTGATCTCTTGTATTCTATGTATATATTTAGATAGACATTTCAGAGTTACTGAGTTAATAATATAGTTTTCAATTCTCTATTTCCATTCTGCTATCTCATCTTTCCATTCTGCTATCTCATCTTTCCATTGACTCTATCAGTTAGAGAGAGAAAAAAAATCTATTCCTTAGGATGTTTCAAACACTTAAAGCTTTTAGGAGATTTGGTACTTGACATGTTATTAAAACATAGAACCTCTTTACAAAGTGATAAGGGATTCAATCCTTGGCTCAACCATGGTAACTGAAATTATTTAAACGCATAAAGTGGCCTGTACATTGTTTATTTACACTTCAAGCTTCAGAGCTTTTTGTGTAAAAGGATATGTTGATGTAAAATTATTATTGGGTCTCAATCTAACAACCTAAAATTTTAGGAAGGTTGGGCTATTATAATTTTCTAGAAACCATGAACCTAATTTATTGTTAATTTTTCATTATATGTTATTTCTATTTTTCAGGGATGTAGGTTCTCTCAAGCAGCTTCTGCTCTGCAGGAGTTTAAACTCCTTTCTGTTGAAACCAAAGGGCAAAGCTCATCCTTATATTGGCTTGGACGGGTAAGGGGGATGCTACGATGTTATGTGTGTCGATATCTGGAGATAGACAGTACTGGTGTTTTCCTCAATGTCAATTTTGAAAGCAATAATTTTGATTGTTTTCCATGGACTAACAGACAAATTCAATGAGCCAGCCCATCTAGAAATGAAGACCAAGTTAAAAATATGATTATATGTTAAACTATTAGTATGTTTTGTATTAAACAACTTAAAATACAGTTGAATTTAAAATGTAGAGGAATAGAATTGCTGAAATTCCAATTCTTTAGTTTAGAAAACCATTTGTGTTCACAATCCCTTAAGAAGTCAAATTTTCATCAATTACTAGAAGCATTACATATGAACTTTGTTCATGCTAAAGCAAAATGATGTTGGTACTCATTAGCTGTAACAAGATGCGAACCTGAACTTTGGTGATTATAGGAGTTAATGGTAGAGCCAAGTTTGCAGAGTGTCCATCATGTCTGCATGTATGATAAAGTAGAGTAAGACAGGGAGAACTGTGAATTTGAAAAAGGAGGGATTAGGGCAGCAGAGGGGGATTGCTGAGATGGCACACATAAGGAAAAGTTGGGAGGATTCCACAATTTTTTCTGTTATCAAATACCCTGTTTTGGTTGCAAATCATGTATAAAATTCAACTAAAGTAAAACATTCTCTACTCTAGTTCTCGTTTATACTTATTGTTGTGCTATGTTTTTCATAACACCTGATTTGCTTGGCAGAATTGAATTGGTTGGCATTAACATATGCATGTTTGCTTCTGATTCTTGCTTTGCCGATTCTCACCACTAATCACTATATTTATGTATATATATAGTGATTAGGGGATCTAGTCGATGGCCTGTCTCTTTTTTTTTTGGAGTGGGCCCACATTGGCCAACACATCTCTGGATATATTCAGTCTATTCAGATTGTAAGGAATTCTGTTAGCTGCCACATGAGTAATAACTGTTTCCACTCTTATTACCATGAATTCTAACACTTACAAAGTTGTAGTATTATTGTCATCAACCTTGCCGAGTAATTTACTATTTGGGTTGCAGCTTGAAGAAGCAAAGCTTTTCCGTGCTCAAGGTCAAAATGTGATGGCTATCAACCTTGCAATGTATATATCACAGAATTATCGCTCTAATGAGGAGGCTTCCGATGCATTTCGATTGGTTGGGAAGTGGCTGGCAGAAACTAGATCTAGCAAGTTATAGAAGAAAACTGAATTCTGTTTAATGTTTTAATAATATGCTCTCTCTTGATGCTCACTTTGGTGTTATTTTCCCTGTTTTGCTGTGAAATTGCAGCTCGAGAACAATTTTGGAGAAATATTTGAAACCTGCAGTCTCTATTGCCGAGAATGTGAATGCTACAGCTAAGAATGCCATGAAAAGGAAATGTCAGACTCATTTTCATCTTGCACACTATGCTGATGCTCTATTTAGAAGCCATGAAGAAAGACTTAACTCGAATGAATGGCAAGCAGCAATGCGTTTAAGAAAGCATAAGGTACCTAATTGATTGGTTTGAATGTGGCAAGCATGAGGTAATAGGGATTATGGATGACACTTGTTTGGGTTTCCTTATTTTGTATTTTTTTTAGGAATTATGATTAATGCTTGTTGAGGTTTCTGCATTTTCTATTTTTCTAGATTCTTATATCCTTGTACACTGATAAGATTCGCTGTGTGTGCATATATCCATGTGAAATGGAATTGTGAGTAGTTGCTATGTATTCTATTAATCCCTGGAATATTGGGATTCAAATGCGTTTAAGAAAGCCTAAGGTACCTAATTGATTGATTATAATATGTGTATTAAATTTTGAGAAAAGTAAGATAAGAAAAGGCAATGTAACAGCATGAATTTGATGAATCTGATATTAAAAACATAAATTAGTTATACAATATAGAGTGTTCTGAGTCGTTTTAAATAGACTCTGATAAAGAAAGAGAAGGCAGCAGTTATTGAGAGTTACCAAGACAAAGGAACTGCCATAACTTGCCAAAAACAACAACTACCTAAGGATACCTAAGAAGAGCAGTAAATAAACTATCACAATCAGTACAGTACATAATGTAGATTAAGACAAGCCTAATATAGTACATAACGTAAAATGAGGGAAACTTAATACAAGTCTAATAATGTGCCAAGCGTAAGATAACGGGAGTTATGAGAGTACTGTCTGTTGAGGGTTCTGTATTTTCTTTTTTACTAGATTCTTATTTCCTTGTACACTCTGATCCGGTTTGTTGTGTGTCTATATCTGTGAAAGGAATATTGACTAGTAGCTATATATTCATCTAATCCCTGGAATATTGAGATTCAAATGTGCAATGGAGTACTTATAATTTGTAATGTGAATAATTCATCCTAATCCCTGAAAGGTGAAATATTGGGATTCAGGTATGCAATGAATTAAATACAAATTAAAAAGATGCAATCTAATCCCTCACAAAATTTGTATTTTTGATTCTGCAGACAATAGAGTTGGAAGCACTCATAAAAAGGTTAAGAAGTTCAACAAAGGTAATTAACATATTTTTTTTCTTACTTCTTCATTCTCTGATGCTCTAACTCAGTATATAATTTAGGGGGAGAAAATCGACTACTCAATGAAAATACAAGAATTGCAAAAGCAAGTAGCAATGGACAAGGAAGAAGCCCAGAAATTGCTGGTATTTATTTTGTTTGGCGAGTAATTGTTATGAAAAATTGTTGTTGAGTTAGAAAGAGATATGACCAATCTATCTATGTAACTAATACTTCTAAGATACTTTAGGTTACTAAAAGAGATATTATAATCATTATTCTACCAGTGTAGAGATTTGCATAAACCCTCTTTGTACTGATATACAATTGAATTAATGCAATTTCAGTTTCAGTTACAGTTTTAGATTTAGTTAATTTACAATTATTAGGTGGTTATATTGTGCTGAGTGTGTCTTGTGGAATTTATTTTCTTTAGAGTTTCTTAAGAAGAATCATGTTTATGTGCATTCGCAAGTGTTGAATAAACCAGATCTTGCATTAATTTTCGTGTTTATGTTCATTTCTCTCAAAATCTAATATGTTGTGAGAGAAAGAAGCATGTTGACCGGAGGGCATGGCAGGAGGATGGAAGCTATCATATCAAAGTAGTATCTCCTGCTTTTTGGTCAACCCTTGCTTGGTTTAGTTTCCACACTTGGTTTAACTTGGTTCAAGTGAAACAAGTCATTGTAGTTTGTGATCCTTCATACAAAGACGTTTTTGAAGATGCAAAAGGAAATTACCAAGAGGAACTCAAATTTGCACTGTCAGTAAAAGAAACACAGGTTTCTTTTAACAATTTCTATCAGGCTGTTGATCCGAGCTTTGAGCTTGTTTGCATTCATTATTCTGTGAGACCTTTTGTGTTATCAAGAAACGTGAGAAAAGTCCTTACAGATAGTCCTCACAAAAAGGGTTATTATTTTGAAAGACCTTTTGTTTAGTTTTAACTTGGTGCCCAATGAAGGCTACAATCAATAGGCAAACAATGAACCATTTGTTGTTAAAACACTGGACAGAAAAACACCATGGGAGATGCTGACCCGTCAGGATATTAAACTTGAGTTGCTGAGGAAAAGTTTTGAACTTGTAAAATGAGGTCTTGAAGTTACCCATGATGTGTCCATTGTTGAGCACCTTAAGCATCCTGTTTATATCACTGAAGAGGTCTTGACAACTTAAATCTAGGCCAGGACTTTCCAAAAGGGATGTTACAGAGAAGAGGGAGAGATGTGTTATGACTGTGCAAAAGTACAGAAAATTACGTGTAGTATATTGTCATTGAAAAAGAGTTACTATGTTTTGTTCACATCAGAACAAATAGACAAAAAAGAAAATGTAGTTATTGACGTTTATAAAACAGTGTAACCTTCTAATAACTACAAATAATTGAAAACAAAGAGTATAGAGTATAGAAATAAAATCTAATTTAGTTTTGTCAATAGTGTTTGTATCTGTTGGAAGTCTCACATCGACTAAAGATAAGGCAATTTCATAGTATATAAATGGGTTGCAAACCTCACCTTACAAGCCAGTTTTGTGGGGTTGAGTTGGGCTTAAAATCCAACATGGTATTAGAGTTAGATTTAAAAAGCCTATCCTAGCAATATTTCTTGAACATTCTGTTTCACCCGCTATCGGGCCGCTAATAGATCACCCATTTCTAGACTCATGCACGAGATGTATTTATCTCGGCGTGAGGGAGGTGTGTTGGAAGTCTGACATCGACTAGAGATAGGGAAATTTCATAGTATATAAGTAAGGTGTAAACCTCACCTTACAAGCCGGTTTTGTGGGGTTGAATTAGGCTTAAAATCCACATTTTTAATAGTATCCATAAAAGTTCAATAGAAAATTGTGCTAAACTGCGGTACTCAACTTCAATACTTGATCGAGCAACGACAAGTTTGTGAGACCACCGTGGATGAGTTTTATCTTGCTCCACAATCTGTTTTAGAAAGTTTGAATGCTATTTTGGACCACAAAGTTGACATGTCCACCATCTTTGGCTAGTAAGCAAAGCACTAGAGTAATCTCAACAAGTGTTGGTGTAATGGCAAGAGGGTGGGTCCGAAGTGGCCATGTGGGAAGACATTTTTACCATTGAAGATCGATTTTCTGGATTCAACCTTGGGGCTAAGGTTGTTCAAGTGGTGGGTATTGTTCGGCAGGGAAATAATAAGAAAGAGTACAATGTGTATTATAGAAGGAAATTTAGAAATAAAAGTGAGTTATATGGATACTTGATTTGGGGAGTTTTGACAAAGAAAAAATGTAGGGATGCCATGAAAGTGGAGATGGATGCATTGGAAAAGAATACTTGGGAAATTCTTAACAAACCCAAAGGGAAGAATATTGTTAACTGCAAATGGATATTCATAGTAAAATATAATGTTGATGGGTCTATTGAAAAGTACAAGGCAAGGTTGATTCTAAAGGATACACTCAAGCTTATGGAATAGTCTACTAGGAGACTTTTGCACCAGTTGCTAAGATGAATACTGCCTGTCACTTTCATTGAAAACTTTTACAATATAATGTTAAAAATGCATTTCTCCTTGGAGACCTAGAAGAAGAAATTTACATGAATATTTCACTTGGGTTTGAAGAAGACAAAAATAAAGTGTGCAGATTGCGGGAGGCTCTTTATGGACTGAAACAATTCCTTGGATACAATCAAAGTCAAGGAGATCACATTTTGTTATTAAACATTTAGGGAAAGAGGGGGTATTATGTTGATGATATTATAGTGATTGGAAATGATGAAATAGAGAAGGAAGAATTGAGATAGTGACTAGTCCATGAATTTGAACTAAAAGAACTTGGAAGATTATAATGGTTTTTACATATTGAATATATAACTGATTTTTTGGCAAAAATTTAGAAAATTGGGTGCAACCAATGTCAACTCCAATGGATCCCAATCACAAGTTATAAAAAGCTGAAGAGGAATTAGCAATAGATAAAAAGATGTATCAGAGCCTGGTTAGAGGATTGATATGTTTGGCTCGCACACGACTTGACACGGTTCATTCAATGAGTGTCATCAGTCAGTATATGCATGAACAAAAGAAATCTCTTCAAGCTACTTATAGAATTCTACATTACTTGAAGGGTAACCCTTGAAAGGGAATTTTGTTCAAAAGAAATGGAAGACAAAATCTTGAAGCATCCACTGATGTAGATCATGCAAGTTCTCTTATTGATAGAAGATCAACAGCTGCATATTGTACTTTCCTTGATGAGAACTTACATGGAGAAGCAAAAAACAAAATGTGGTTGCAAGATCAACCGTGGAATTAGAATTCAGGTCCATGGCATAAGGGCTATGCAAGTTATTATGGATACAAATTATCTTATATAAAGATTAATTTTGAGGGACCCATGAATATCTAGTGTGATAATAAGTCAAGAATAGACATTACACATCATCTTATTCAGCATGATAGAACAAAACATATAGCATTAAGGAAACATTATAAGAATATTTAGTATGCATGTTAGACATTTTGTCCAAGCAACATGTGGTTGATATGCTGACGAAAGGACTGAATACCTCAGCCTCCCATAATCTCATAACTATGTTTGGAATGGAGGATATTTATTCCTTAGCTTGAGAAGGGAAGTTGAAATATAGGTGTAAATATTGAACATTTAGTATACAATAAATATAGATTGGTTGGATAATAAATATAGATTTGTGTTTTAGAAATCCCTAAAATTAAGGGATTGGGATTTGGAGATTATTTGCTAGATTTGCTCTAGATTTAGAGTCGTTATGTTTGGAGTTTACATTGTTTATTTCAAGAGATTTATTTCATTTTATTAAGATGTCGTTTTTCCTTTACATAACAATGTATTGTTTCTTTTTGAGTTCAAGAAAAGTAATTCCACAATTATTGCTGACTGGCTACACATTTTTTCACAATTGAATTAATATGATAAAAATCCTTTTTCACGCATATCTAGACTCTTCTCAAGTGTTAGGAAGGAACATCTATATATGATTATGTGTGCAACTAAATGAAAAGGTTTGATAAATAGAGTTAAACTTTTCAAATTGTAAAATAATCCCCAATTAAATTGATAAATAAACTTCTCTTGTGAAATGTTATATTAAATGCTCTATTTTAATTCAAAAGAATTAATAGTTTCCTATTGATAAATAATTGTAGTTTAACTTATACTTATCCCAACCCTTTACGTACAATGTGGTAAATGTAAGTCTTTATTTTTCCTTTCAAAATGGCAGGATGATCGGGACAATTTTCTTAGCCTAGCATTGGAGGGATATAAACAGTGTTTAGTCATTGGTGACAAGTATGATGTGAGAGTGGTATGTAATTCTTCTTACTTTCCTTCACTACTTACAATTTGTTGAATGTATGCTTAAATGCTTTTTATTGAACTTATCATCTTATAGTTGTGTCTATCTTTATTGTAACAAAAGATGTTTATTTCATAATTTCTTATTTTTTACATATTAATTTTAGAATTATTTCTAAATAATTCGTTTCCTTGTTTTTTTCATATTACTGCTTTCCAGTAATAACTAGACTATAATTAACTGGACAACTTAAATACATTTTCTAATTGATGGAACTCGGAAAATTAACTCAAAGGAACAATATAAACATTATTAGAGAGGGAAGAAGGAAGACTATGAGACTTGCATGCTATTAGCAGGATATTAAGTGCACTACTAGAAGTGATGGATGAAACAGGCTGCTGTGTAGCAGGATCATATAGGACAAGAGAATTAGAGGGTTGAAAATTGGTATTGCCTCAATAAAAGAAAAAATATTTAAGACAAATTTGACATTGAAGGTTGGCATATCGACGAACACAACCACAGCTGCGAACAGACCTAGCATCACCATGTGGGGAACCCCCACGTGAGAAAGGACCACGAGCAAATGATCTGGTGGAAGAAGAATTGGATGAGGGCATGATATTAATGAACAAATGGAGGAAAAAGCTTTGATTGATGTTGATTGGCACGAGATTCATGAAGGAGGTAGTAAAGCCTCAACCTCAGTAATTGGAGGAGTCTCAAAATTTGCTTCAAGAATAGCATCAACATGTTCATCTGGTTTAATAGGGCAACCAATGCCAGCACGGTCATCAACCATAGATTTAATATGACCCAAGTATTCTTTCATGGTTTTGTTCTCATGGGTTTGGGCACGAAGATTAGTATGCAACTACCGTGCATGGGCTTTCATTTGGTCACAAACTTGATAGGAATGAACTGCACCAAGTACCCGAGATAAAATTCCCTTGGACAAAGTAGATTGAAGCCACATGAGTAAATTGATCCTGAACCTCCCATTCTTCATGAACAAAATTAAGAACACCATTGTCACGGTGAGAGAAAGTGTGGGGGAATGACAGAATTAACCATAAACCTATGAAGATAATTGGTGTCATCAAGGTTTTACGCAACTGATTGCGAAAAAAAAGGGGTTAGGAGATGGGTGGGAAGAAGACATCATAAACACGTAACCCCAGGATCAAGATCTTGCTCTTGATACCATATTAGAAATAGAAGTACAGTAAAATATTTATTTGTATTGTGGAAAATGTTGATTACAATTGTTCAACATAAAACAGAAGCACATGAGTCTATATTAAATAAACTCTGAACCAGAAAGGAACTGCCATAACTTACAAAACACCACAGAAACAGCCTAAAACAGAAAATAAACTTAGTCTTTAAATTACATAACAGAAAAAGAGACCAATTAACTACAAGTCTAATATTTAATGATAGGTTCACCCTCCTTCCAAAGGAGATAATTGGTGTCATCAATTTTTCTGCAACTGAGTGTGTAAAGAAGGGGTTAGGGGATGGGTGGGAAGAAGAAATAGACATCATAAGCGAGTAACCAGGATCAGTAACCTGATCTAGATACCATATTAGGTTTTGAGAATTGTGGAAACAGGAAATAAAGTAACAATGTGGGAAATTGTGAATTGGATGTTCTGATGTTTATTGATATAACACAAACAGAAACACTTGAGTCTATTTTAAGTAGACTCTAAAGAAAAAAGAGAAAGACAACAGTTATTGAAGTTACCAAAACAAAGGAACTACCTAAAGGCAAGATAAGAAATTAAAATATAATCGGTTTTGATGGAGCTCTTGAGCTAGAGACAATTTGTAATTCAGCTGGTGAGCTCCAAGAAGAAGAATTGAAAGAAGCTAAACCAGAGCAGATTGAAGCAGGACACAACGCTCCTGATATTACAGTGCTTTATTGCAGAGCAACAGAAAAAACAGGTTAATTTCATTAGGAAACTAAGTGCACTCCTGTTGAGATTGCTTATGAACAATCTCTACCACCTTTGGCCAGTTTTTATATTAGAGGAAACATATGTAGAAGTGGTGGTACTAGATCTCATGGAAGGGTATGAAGATCTCAAGCAAATTAAATTTCTAAAGTTCAACCTTGAGGACAAGGTTGTTCCAGCAGAGGAGAGTAATGTTAGGCAGGGAAGTAATGATAGGGTTAGGAAGAAATTTAATGACAGGGGGAGACTTTCTTGGAAAGTCTATATATTCTTATCTTTGGGATGTTCAGGGGCAATTTTATGGAGTTGATGTTTGAGACAGGGAGAACCCTGTGAGAAAGGAAAGCAATTATCCTTTTGAAGTTGTTGTTAGTTGGATATTGTTCCATATGTAGTTAGATATCTTTATCTTCAGTTTCTTTATTATTATTCTTTATGTGTATTTTGGACTTAGCCCGTATTTCCTTTATGTTATTATTCTTTATTATTCTCTGCTACTAATGCAGGAGTAGAATATGTAATTAGCATGATTGTTATTTAATAATATATTGTTTTTATTCCCTCATTATTCAAGTCATTCCTAATATCTGTCCTTGTCAATATGATTTCTTTAACGTGTTTACTTGCTTTCAGGTGTTTCGCATTGTTTCCCTGTGGTTCAGTCTCTCCTCACAAAAAGAAGTTGTAAATAGCATGCTTAGCACAATTGATGAGGTATAAACCTTTTCAATTTATATGGCCGTTAACCAAATCTTAAGATTGTTTTTGTTGGCTTTCTATGTTGATTCCATTTGAATCTGTTCGTAGGTTCAATCTTTCAAATTTATACCTTTAGTATATCAAATTGCCTCTAGAATGGGTAACACAAAGGATGGTCATGGACATCTCAATTTCCAGGTTCTGGCTTATCCAAATCTATATGCATTAATTATTCCTCATGTATATTTTCTTATTTAATATGGACATGGAATATACAGTTTGCATTGGTTTCTCTTGTGAAGAAAATGGCCATTGATCATCCATATCATACGATACTTCAAGTAAGTAGTACCTTTATCCATTATTAGGCAATGATTTATGTGCTGATACAATTTTTTTTATTATTTTCAATAGTAAAAAAATTTCGATTAAGGGAAAACATTAATGAACCATGGTTTTTTTTTTTTTGGCTTTACTTCGATGTGAAATTCTTTTGTGGCAGTTTTTGAATTTGTTTTACAAGCATAACTGTAATTCAATGAGGAAAAAATATTTTCATATCTATTCTCTATGTAGCTTTTGGCTCTGGCAAACGGTGACCGTATCAAGGACAAACAACGTAGTAAAAGTTCATTTGTGGTTGATATCGACAAAAAGCTTGCAGCGGAAAATCTTCTAAATGAGTTGTCATCTTATCATCGAGCTATCATTCTTCAAGTAACATCACTTTTTGTATTCTATATTTTCGTTTATAGTTCCAATTAGCAATCAATTACCTTCAAACCGTTTGTTGCATATGTAGATGAAACAAATGGTGGAGATTTATATCAGACTTGCTGAGATGGAAACAAAGAGAGAGGTGAGATATTTTTATATGCTTCGTATCCATTCTTTCTTATGTCCACGAATGCATTTGAAGCTATTTCTATCATTTGCTTGCCTAGTAACCTGAAAATATTAAGTTTTACAGCCTTCTGATTGGATTATTTATGCAGGATACAAATAAAAAGGTGACACTACCAAGGGACTTGCGTAGTCTGCCGATGCTAGAACTTGTAAGTAGTTTGCTAAATTTATGTGATAATGAAGCATATTGGTTGATGAACTGACTGAATGGTGGTTTTTTGGGGACAACTGTCAGAACCATGTTGCTCATTATGTGACTTTTGGGATTTTAACAAAAATATTTCCAAAAATACTGAAGTTCTATTTTTTGCTTAAAATAAAATTTTATTACATTTGAAAAATAATACAAATGTTATGACGTTTATTGTAGGGTAAACAACATATATAATTACATAGCAAATTATAAATATTTTGTCAAACCAAAATATTAATCGGATATAAGAGGTGGTGAAAAAAATAAGTATAAAGCTTGAAACATGTGTGTAATATTCTGGTGAGTATATTTATATATTGCTTTGTAATGTAAATCACATCATAATAACACGTGTTGATTGAAAAGGTGAACTGTTCTAAGATTTTGGATTATGGTATATTTGATAATGTTGGTGATTGTGGTATCAAGTGCGCAGGAGTAAACAACCACTGAATACACATGGAAGAAAGAACAGAAAAACAGATTGAGAAAAGACTTCTCTTTATACTGGACTAGTGTGCTGGGTGACTACAGAATTGCCGTCATCAAAAAAAAAAAATATGAAAGATTCACTCAGAGAATTGCAACAAACACTCTAAGATAGTTGACACAATAACCAATTCCTCAGTAACTTTAAAAAAAAAAATTATCAGAAAATATCTTCAAATTGCTGGACGACTTCAGCAAGTGCCCAACATAAGAAAAAGATTTGAAGGCATAAACTCATAATATTTAGAAACTTCAAATAGGAAGTTATATTTTTGAATGAAAACAGATATGCTTAGGCATCACTGTACTAGCTACAAGACCAATCAGGTTGGCACTCTTATATGTAACAATCAGTTGCAGCATATCTAAATATTATTAAAAAAATATAAATAAACAAAACAACAAAGTTGGTGGTCTTACCAAACCCAATAAGAAAATCTAAAATTAGGAAGACCAGAACGGTCACTAAAAAAAGTCATAGTGCAGAAGATTTTTATTTATATAGGTCTTTCTTCGGTAGAATTTGTGTCTGCCTGTGTATACACTCCCTGAATGTTTGGTTGTGTATATTTACATGAGCAATTGTGCATACATTGTCAACAGCTAAACTTTTAAATTTGCATGTACTTCGGACATTTAGGTACCTGTAGTGACGGCTACAATATCAATTGATCATAGTTGTCAGTATCATGAAGGCACTTTTCCTTACTTCAAAGGACTATCAGATTCAGTTATGTAAGTATCAAACATTTATAGCATTTAGACAGAACTTTTTTAGGATGCAAAATTTGATGCATCAATCTACTTTGTTCTGGTTTGTGTTCAGGATAATGAATGGTATAAATGCTCCAAAAGTGGTTGAATGCTTTGGTTCTGATGGCTGCAGATATCGACAACTAGCAAAATCTGGAAATGATGACCTGAGACAGGATGCTGTATGAATTCTTTTAACTTATGCCTTATCATTTGTAATTGCTGAAGTTGTGCCAAATTATTTATGTGTCCATGTTAAGAATAAAATTCACATCTGAAGTTTATTAGACAAATTTATGTATCAAAATCTTTAAATATATTTTTTGTTCTTGTTTAGTCATGTGATATATATATCAACGGTCCTAATTTTGCCTTTCGAGCGGAAATGTTTTGGCATATTGCTAACACTACGGATTAAAACCAAAATTTATTAATTATGGGGACTACACCAAATTTTAGATAGAGAAACCAATACCCAAGTCATACATTCTATTTTAACAAACTGATTCATTATTTTAACAAACTGATTAATAAAAAAGAATGGTATTGCATCACTGTATAGGTTGCAATCCTAAGCAGGATAGCATTACAATATGTACCAATCATATGCAACCTTCTTAATACAATTAATAGAAAAAAGAAATACTAAGGTGGGGCAACCAATCGAAAACCCATTAAGAGAATCTGAGATGTAGGTAACCACATCAATGCCTACAAAATTCAGAGACAACACAAGGAAGCACTCTATTCCACCCAGTAAAAAGTTAATGTTCTAAAGCTAAACTATCCGCATACTTAATTCCTTCTCATTTATGCTATTCCAAATTTAGTATGAGAAAAAGCATATAGCATCATAGGCTACCACCAATTACTCCAATTCCCATTGGGATGTATATTTGTCTTAATTGTTGATGTGTCCAGCCGTTGTGGTTATTAGATGCTTTGGAGTCAGGTCCATAATCTAACTGCAAAAGAAATTAAAAATAAATAATTAGTAGTGTTAGAAGTGGAGTTTAAGCCTAACTCAATCCCACAAAACCGGCTTGTAAGGTAAGATTTGCATTCCAGTTATATATTATAAAATTGTCTTATCTATAGTCGATGTGGGACTTCTACCACACCCCCTGACGCCAACACACCTGTCATGCCGAAGTATATACATCTCATGCGTGAGACTAGAAATTAATGGGTGATCCGTTAGCGGGCCGATAGCAGGTGGAACAAAATGTCCAAGAAATCTCGCTAGGATAAGCTTTTTTTTATAAACAATGGCTTTGATACTATGTTAGAAGTGGAGTTTAAGCCTAACTCAACCCCACAAAACCAGCTCGTAAGGTGAGGTTTGCACTCCAGTTATATACTATGAAATTGTCTTATCTCTGGTCGATATGAGACTTCCAACAAGTAGTTTCAAAATCATTGTAGCATTGAGGAGAAAATCATATCACATATACTCCACATTTCCCAAGTAGTTCATCCGTAGGCAACTAACCATGTAGCAATTTTTATAGAATGAAAGTTTTAGATGTCTATCTCTATCTGGCAAACCATTTTGGCTTGTCCATAGAATGAAAGTTTTAGATGTCTATCTATTTCGGTATATATTATTAGTCATGGCATAATAAATGTTATCACTTCCTTTATTTACAGTTTTCTTCAAGGGAATTTGCACCTTCTAAGGAATCTTATTTTGCTCATATGTGTTGCTTATTTTGATGGTTACATAACTAGTGATTTCTTGTAGGTGATGGAGCAATTCTTTGGTTTAGTCAACACATTCCTTAGGAACCATCAAGATACACGGAAAAGAAGGTTAGGAGTACGGACCTACAAGGTATATTCTTTTGTTTTAAAGTTCTTGGCCTTTGGTGCTGGTGAATTTCATTAGTTTTTCATTACTTATGACTTAGAATTGCCTATACAATACCATACACGGGGTCAAATTCCAATTGTGACTCACACTACTAATCCTCAAGTATCATCTCCTGCTCCAACTACCCCTCCATCCACACCTACACCTGAACTTCCTTTTGCGATACGAAAAAGTACTCATTCCTCTCGTAATTGGAACTCTCTCTATGTTTTTACCATTAATTATGATCGTTTGTCTCCATCCTATTTCTCCTTTGTTTCTTCTTTGGATTCTATGTCTATTCCTAAGAGTACAGTTGAAGCCATGGTTGATCTCGGCTGGCGTCAGGCAATGGTAGAGATGGTAGCCTTACATTCTAATGGCAGATGGGAACTTGTTCCTTTACCTCTTGGCAAGCAAATTGTTGGTTGTCATTGGTTTTATACAGTGAAAATTGGACCAAAGGGTATATACAGATTTTTTGTCTAGATTATGGGTACACCTTTTCTCCTTTGGCCAAATTAACTTTCGTTCGTCTCTTTCTGGCTGTGGCTGCTACTCATCATTAACATCTTCATCAGCTAGATATTAAAAAATGCATTCTTACATGGTGAATTGTAGGAAGAAGTTTATATGGAACAACCCCTTGGTTTCCATGCTCTTGGTGATTCTCGTCTTATCTATAAGTGTTGAATATAGAGAAAATAGAGATTAATCTTCCTTATATTTATAATAGAGAGAGGTACAACTAAAAAGAGTAACTAAAAATAAATAAAGTAAATAGAAGATATTGTTTGATATTGTGATTAACAATATCTAACAATATCTGAACAACACTAAGCTTCAACGGTCTCTCTATGGTTGGATGCAATCTCTTCGGACTTGGTTTGGTCGTTTCAGTTCTGTCTTAATTCAGTTTGGCATGACCAGGTGTGAGGCTAATCACTCTGTCTTCTACTACCATTCCTCTTCTCGCAAGTGCATTGACCTTGTTGTTTATGTTGATGACAATGTCATCACGCGTGATGATGAGCTTGGAATTCAACAAATCAAAGAGCACCTTTCACAGCAATTTCATACTAAAGAATTGGGCCCTCTCAAATATTTGGACCAGGTGTGAGGCTAATCACTTGTCTTCTACTACCATTCCCCTTCTGGCAAGTGCATTTACCTTGTTTATGTTGATGACATTGTCATCACGGGTGATGATGAGCCTGAAATTTGACAACTCAAAGAGCACCTCTCACAACAATTTCATTGTAAAGATTTGGGTCCTCTCAAGTATTTCTTAGGCATTGAAGTTGTTCAATCTGCTCCTGGAATTGTCATTAATCAACATAAGTGTTAGAATATAATCAGCGGTTACAAATTTCTAGGAAATCAACCGTTACATAATCTCATAAATTAGGGTGATTGATTCCATATGATTATGAGTCTTTATTGTAATTGATTCTATTCAATAGTATAAGTACATGTTGTGTGGTTTGCATTAGACACACAATACATTCAAAACATATACAATTCTATAGTAAGTATGCCCTAGACATTCTTACTGAAACTGCTATGCTTGACTGTCGTTCTTGTGATACACCTATAGATCCCAATATCAAGCTTCTTCCGGGTCAGGAGGAGCCATTCTTAGAAAGATATTGTTGCCTGGTAGGCAGACTTAAATATCTCACCATCACCAAACCCGACATCACTTTCGTGGTTAGTGTGGTAAGCCAATTTCTAAATGCTCCTTATGATAGCCAATGAGATGCTATGACACGTATTTTTGATACATAAAAAAGGCTCCAGGACAAGGATTATTGTATGAAGACAAAGGCAGTACTAAGATCACTTGTTACTCTGATGCGGATCGGGCAGAATCACCATCAGATAGAAGATCCACTTTTGGGTGTTGTGTTCTTATCGGAGGTAATGTTATCTCATGGAAAAGCAAGAAGCAAAATATAGTTGCCAGATCTAGTGCAAAAGCAGAATATCGTGCTATGGCAGCAGCCACTTATGAGTTTACGTGGCTTAGGCAACTACTACTACATTTAAAAATAGGGGATATCCATGAAACAAAGCTTACTTGTGACAATCAAGCTGCACTTCACATTGTATCAAATTCGGTCTTCCATGAAAGAATCAAACACATTGAAATTGATTGTCACTTTGTTAGAGAAAAGGTGCTCTCTGGAGAAATCACTACTGGTTTTTTCAAATCTAGCAATCAGCTAGCTGGCTTATTCACCAAGTCCCTTAGAGGCCTTTGGATTGAGTACATTTGTAACAAGCTTGGTCCATATGACATATATGTTCCAGCTTGAGGGGGAGTGTTAGCATATAATCAGCGGTTATAAATTTCTAAGAAATCAACTGTTACATAATCTCGAAAATTAGGATGATTGATTCCATATTATTATGTGCCTTTATTGTAATGATTCTATTCAATAGTATAACTACATATTGTGTGCTCTACGTTATACACACAATACATTCAGAACATATACAATTCTATACTATGTATGGCATTAATCTCTCTTGTATAGAAAATACACACAGGGTATTGGATTTATAATAGAAGAAATATGGGCTAAGCCCAAAGTACAAATAAGCAATAATAACAAAGTAATTAAAGATAAAGATAAGATATCTATCTAATAATCTAATATATCAAACAATATGCTTCTAACTGCGTGTAGGAATTTTTCTAGGCCTGAAAAATAAAATGTTGCTCTAAATTTTTTTTCTGCCTGAAAAATCAAAAAAGAACATCTATTACATCCATTTTTTTCTTTGTTGGTTGTAAACATTTATAAACTTAACTCCGGAGAGGGATATATTTGAGGCTATATGTAATTATTTTTATTTTAGAATTTCTATATTGTACTATTGTTTTGAAGTTATGGCAGGAGGAGACGAAACTTAAAATGCTTGAGAGTTTTCACATTTTTATGAAACAGGTTGTTCCTTTTACTCCAAGTGCTGGTGTTCTTGAGTGGGTTAATGGAACTCTTCCTCTCGGTGAATACCTTATAGGGAGGTCAGTCAAAGAAAGACAAGTTTTGCTACACAATTCCTTGTTCTTTTCATCTATGAAGTAACTGATTCATGTTTTGAACCAACTATCCCAAAAGCTATTTGATGGAAGTATATGAATGGTTTTATATTTCCCCTTCTATCAAAACCCCTTTGGGCATGAAAGATGGACAATGCACTATTTATCCTACCTTTGCTAAAGTATGACATTTATTAGGGAACATGGATCAATATCTAAACCATATGGTCATAGACTAATACTATTATGCCATGAATGGCTTTATATCTAACAGTCTTTCTTGAACTTTCAGCATGAGAAATGGAGGTGCTCATGGTCGCTATGGAATGGGAGACTGGTCATTCCTTAAATGCCGAGAGCACATGGCAAATGTAAGAAAATAATATTTAAGTAATTGTGTGAACTTAGTAATGTTATATTGTTTGTTTCATAGGTTTCTAAAGTTATGACAATTTGAATTTATATTTGAAAAAAAAATTGAGGTTTACTATAAAATATAAAATTAGGACCTAAATTTGAATCCTACATAACTGGGCTGTAAGGTGAATATCCGAACTTCATAATTTCTATTTAAATAATGCCTATAGTCAATGTAGGACTAAACACACTCCCCCTTTAAGCTGTTATTAAGTCAGCCCAGCCAAGGGTGATTGCAATTGAGGCAATCTTCAAACAATATCAATTATAGTTTGTATTGAAATCGGTGAAGCTGTACTTTAGGTAATAATGTTGGGGATCTTATAGTGCTTATGCATTATCGAGTGAAATTCATTTTCAAATTCTTCACTATCGTTTTACTTATTCAACTATTAAACTATGCATTGTCAAATTGAATGCAAACCAAAACAAATTGAAAATACAGACTGATAGCATAAATATATATATATAAAAAAAATAAAAAAATAAAACTTTATTTTATACCTTTTCTTTTCTGATGTCAAATAGATTAATACTACGTTTGATGTTTGCTTGATAGGAGAGGGACAAGCGCAAAGCATTCCAGGAAGTTTGCAATAATTTCAGGTGTCTTTCCTTTCCTTATCTTCTAGAGGACTCAAATCATGTCATCCGCTTCTTTGCTTAATCATTTTTTCATGCAGGCCTGTTATGCATTACTTTTTCTTGGAGAGATTTTTACAGCCAGCTGAGTGGTTTGAAAAGAGACTTGCGTATTCTCGAAGTGTTGCTGCTAGTTCTATGGTAATAGCATTCTACTTTCCCATGCGTGCTTATTTTTTTCAATATAAGGAATCCGGTGTGCCTGTTGAAGGTTTTATACTTTTATCCCCAATTTTGAAGGAATATATCTACGGTTCTGCGATAGTGCAAGCATGTTGAAATGAATACTACTGACTTCTGATCTAGCCGTTCATATGTTGCCCACTCATATGATCACGATCCACCATTATATATGATTTCAGTTTTATTTTAAAATAGCCTTTTAATATTTTTTTTTATTGTCTGGAAATCACCAAAATCTCATCTACATTAATGTATTACAATCCTTGGTACATTTATTAGTTGATTCATATTCAGGTTGGCTATATCGTTGGCCTTGGAGATCGACATTCGATGAATATTTTAATTGATCAGGCAACTGCAGAGGTTGTTCACATAGATCTTGGTGTTGCTTTTGAACAAGGCTTGATGCTTAAAACCCCAGAACGGGTGTGTACTTTATAGTCCTTCAATTATGCACTTATTCCATAGTTCATCTGGATTGTTGTTATCACCTGTAACTGCTGGCAGGTTCCCTTTAGGCTTACAAGAGACATAATTGATGGAATGGGTGTAACCGGAGTAGAGGGGGTTTTTCGAAGATGTTGTGAGGAAACACTGTCTGTCATGCGGACTAACAAAGAAGCACTGCTAACGATTGTTGAAGTAATCACACTGCTGTCAATTTTTTGTTGTGTGAATCGAACTTTCATTTCTATAATCTCTTCCTAAAAGATGAGTGTCCTCTGCAGGTTTTTATACACGATCCTCTTTATAAGTGGGCTTTATCTCCTCTGAAAGCTTTGCAGCGTCAAAAGGTACAGTGTCTGCAGGTTTTTAGACTCTCTCATGTTATTTTCTTTATTTAAATAAATGTTCAGCATCTCATGAGTGTTCGTTGATCGTGGATAAATTAGCACTTATCATAAATTGTCGAAATAAGTATATAACAGGAATGCGAACGTAAATTAGCACTTAGCATAATGAAGTGGATATTCTTTTGGGTTCTCAATAATGTTGCTGATTGTAAATATATTAAACTTGTGTTACTTGATTTACATAATAAGGACTACAAGGAAATAAGGATGATTACCTTTTTCCTTTTCTCCACAGGATTTGGATGATGATTTTGATACAAGTTTGGAGGAACCACAAAATGATTACCAAGGAAATAAGGATGCTACACGTGCCCTTCTACGAGTGAAGCAAAAGCTGGATGGGTATGAAGATGGTGAAATGCGTAGCATCCATGGGCAGGTATTTTTGTTAAGTTGGAAAGATAAAACATATCAAAATGACTGGTGTTATGCTTTAAGAGTTTAACCTGTTATGTACATTGAGCATTCATATGCGACCACTCATACCATACAGATACATCCATCTAACTGGAGAATATAGTTTTTCAATTTCCATCCCATGAAAAAAAAATAATTATGGTTGGTACCTTTACTTGCAGGTGCAACAACTCATTCAAGATGCCATTGACTCTGAACGATTATGTCAAATGTTTCCTGGTTGGGGAGCTTGGTTGTAATTGACACCCTTCTTTATATCCCTTGAGACCCAATGATCTACTTCGTTGGACTTGTCCTCAATTTGTATAGTGGGACCAGTTTCTGTCCCTAATGAAATTTTGATTGGTGAGTTGTAAAATGGTTGTGTTAAAAACAACTTTGCTAGAAAATATCTCTTATTCATAATAAGTGGTGGTGTTCTTAGTTTTTATTGCTGATGAAATTTGTTAATTTTGGGGTAGAAAATAAACAGATTAGTTCGCCTTGTTTCACAATACAATGTTTATTATACGATTGTGTAAGAACCCGTTAAAATATAACTTCAAACTACATTTTCATATTATGCAATTAAATTTTGCTATCACAAACCTGCCCTAAATTACCGTGATACACTATCAAATATTTAAATCTTTAACAAGGCATAAGATGTGTGTTAGTAGGATTTAAAATATTATTTTCTACGTAATGGTCATTTCTTAACAATTTTTAATTAAATGAAATAGAAAAAATTAGACAAAATGAGAAAATTCTAAGGGAATATATTTTTTACGCTCCCCCGGAATGTATTATTTTATATTACACAACATAGAATGCACAATTTCAGATGCATTCCATGTTTCATAATTCATATTTTTGTTAAATATTTTTGTATAAATTTAATTTTTATATTATTATAATATTTTTTTAAAAATTTATATTTTTATTAAATTTTTTATTTAAGGTTACAATTAGTTTAAAATTAGAACAAAAATTTTAAGAAGAGAATATTTCATTGATCTAAAATTTTAAGAGGTTTAAGTTACATGTGATTTTTAAAATTTTGATATGTTAAAAAGTGTAGAGTAAAACCATTATTTTATGTAATTATGTAATTTTTAACCTTTTAAACATTATAATATTTATAAAAATTAAATTGGTCTCAATTTAAAGGGGGATAAAATTGTTTTAATTAAAAAAAATTGTAAGTAAATAAAATGAAAATAATGAATATAGGAACCAAATTTAATATAAAACATTAATTCTGAGATGTGGTATGTTGTTGGGTTGACAACATTTTACAAAATTAAAAAAAATCAAAAAATAACACGTGGTTGTCAGTTAATTACTGTTGATCATTTATATGGTGTTAGTAAAAAAGAACTAAATTGAATAAAATTGACGAAAATTAGAACTTGGTTGAATAAAAAAATATTATGACTAAATTGACAAAATTGAACGAAATAGGAACCAAAATATGTAATTTAACAAAAACAAAATCATAGTTATAGATTATAAATTGTAAAAATCCAAGAAATACATTTCAAAAAATGTATAATATGTGACCTAAGAGATAAAGTAAAGTTTAGTTTCTACATTGGCCAATTCAAAACTTGAAGTAAAACTTGAAGTAATGAAGATTGTTTTAGCAAAATGGATTGTCAATTTTTAAGTAAAATAAAAAATATTCATATGTTGATTGATATGGATAAAAATTATGATATCATGAAATGTGAGTCAACTATAGATGAATTAGTTAAAAGAGATTATATCGAAAGATGTAAATAAAATGTCATTATTTGTGTTGAAAATGTGACTATAGCATTACATACTTGAATAGGTATACTTAAGCTTGGGTTTGTTATTATCATATCAAGGTTGGTGGTTTCAAATGAATAAAGAAAATTTTAAAATGTTAGTGGATTCTACATAGGCTTGGAGGTGGTCATGGATGCATGACAAGGTATGATGGATTGTTCAAGTTGTGATGAATTTCAAAGGTGTGTTCAACATTTTGAAGTTGTTTGCCTGTAATGGTTATTATTTATTGAATATGTTAATGATGTACGATTAATTTTCATAAGGAAAAGTTTGTTGATGTATGCACATGTAAGGTGGGGCATTTAGAAAGCATCTAAAGTGACATACATATAGAAATGTCCTATTGTAGGTATGTGTAAGAGTGTAGACACATCATCAAGTATGATAATCATCTCACCAATAGGCAAATGGAACCTATTGTCTCTTTATGACATCTCTAAAAGTGCGTTTAACCCATTATTTGTCGTCTCAAAACTAATGTTACACAACCATACAAGCCAAATTTCTACACTACAACCTTAATTCAATCATTTATGACCCTAATTTATTTAACTTTCGATTATGGGACATTAACTTTAACTACCCACGATCCTACAAAAATATAATAAATTAAAATCATTGAATTAAGATCATCAATTGATCAACATATATTAAGGATCATCGTTCTTACTTTTCTTTTTGGTTTGATCTAAAATCAATCCAAATTGATAGAAAATAGGGGACATTGTTCTAATATTCAATTTGGAAAAGAATACTAACGTCACACTCAAGAAAAAAAGATAGGGTGAGTGATAATTTATGGGATTGATCACCACAAGTTTTCCTGATAAGATCTAATTTGGATTCTTATAAGTCAATACTCCTGAAAAGTTCACACAAAGAGAAAACTCAATTTTCTATCAAAATTCATATATATCTTCATCATAAGTGTATTACTTTATAGGATGAATTAGGTAAGCCTCTCTTAATTAGGTAATCTTTAATACTCACTAATGTTGTCTTAAATTTCCAATATATAGATTATTATTTTCCATATTTAATTAAAAAGATAAAAATTCCAACAACAAAAAGCTCAAAATTATTTTGACCTCCCAAGATGATATCATTTCCTCCTTCTTCAAAAAACATTCATCCTTAAATGTTAAGAATATGCTTCCTCCAAGAGAAACAAAATGTGAAGATCAAAGATCGTCATTTTATCAGAGCCAAGGTCACGAGTTATATTCTCAATGGACAATTGTTAAGGCGGAGATTGTTGCGAGTTGCACAATTGTCCCGTGGCGAGAGCCAGGTGGGTTGAGTCACACTCCAAATGTGTGATTTCTGGGGAAAGAATTGTTGAGGAGGAGATTGTTGCATGTGACATCAAAAGTCTCGTGGCAAAGGCCAAATGAGCCGAGTCATTCGAATATGGCTCTTGGGCTGTTAAGCTCTTAAGTAAAAAGAGTTGCGACTTGACTAATGGCTATAACTTTTGGCCTAGTGGTAAGCACTTGATCCTAACATTTTATTTCTTTTGCTTCCATCTCCTTCTCTTTAATTTATTTTGCTCTCATCTTCTTTTCTTTCATTTATTTTCTCTTAACTCTTATTGATTTCTTTTTTTCTTTACTAATTTTAATTTTCTCCATCTCTTTCATCACAATTACCAAGTCTTTTCCAATACTCATCAAGCATTCTCTCTTTATCTATATACCTTCTCTCTATCCTCATGATATGAGCTTGACACGTGGGTATTTTTTTTAAAATAAAAAAAATGAATTTTTTACAAAAATTTAAAAAAATTAAAAAAAAAGTCAAAAAATCAAAAAATAACACGAGGCAGTTATTGTCCACAATCCATTAACTATTTTACCAATGTTATCGAAAATAACCAAATTAAATAAAATTGACGAATATTATGACCAAATTGAAAAGAAAATAAAAAGTATGACCAAATTGAAAAAACTGAACGAATACTAGGAACAAATCACTATTTAATCAAAATAAAAATTTGAAAGTATAAAAGAAAACTCATTGAATATCAAGATTCATATCTCTGATTCCAACTGATGAGAAAATAGGGAGACTGTTTGAAGAAGGATATTGATGTCACACTCAAGAAAAATAAGAAGGTCACTAATAATTCATGGGGTTGATCGTCACAAATGACCCTTATAAAATCAAATTTGGATTCTTATAACTCAAAACTCCAAAAAAATTCTAACAAAGACAAAAATCAAATTTTTGACAATATTATATATATATATATATATATATATATATATATATATGTGTGTGTGTGTGTGTGTGTGCGCGCGCGCGCGCATTCTTATTAAAGAAGACCTTATCACATTATATTCCTCATATATCCCTCGTATTATAAGATAAATTAAAGAAGACCTCCTTATTTCCACATCAATTCTCAATAAGTAATCTTTAAACTTCTTAATGATGCCTTTAATTCCCATTATATGGATTAGAATTGTGAAAATGGGTTGGAATCTGTGAGCCAACCCGACCCTCCATGGGTTCGGACCGAGTTGGGTTGAAAAGTTTTTACAAATTTCAGTACGGGTTAATTTTTGACTCGGCCCACCAAAAACTCGGCTCACCCGGGTTGAACCCTGTGGTGAGTCGGGTTGGCTCACCAACCCACAAATAAAGGGTTACATAAGTGTTTTTATTAATTATGTTAGACTTTGCATTTGGGTCATGTTAGGTTTTTTTTTTTTTAGCCAATACATTGGTAATTTGTATTTTTGTAATATTAGTTTGTATTTGCAGTTTAACATCATTTTAGATTGTATTTGGATTATATTGAACTTTATTTAAATTTTAATCAGAATTATAATTCAATTTTTTTTATTGAAGAAAAAAAATGCATTTTTTTTAAATAAGTGGGCTAGCGAGCTAACCCGTTTAACCCACTAATTCGTGTTGGGCCAGGCTGGGTTCTAATTTTTTTGGCTCGCTAAGTGAGCTAGGTTGGATTGGCTCACTAAGAGACCAACCCATGGTGGGTCAGGCCGGGCCAGGTGTTCCATTTTGACAGCTCTAATATCGATCATAATTTTTCATATTTAATTAAAATGATAAAAATTACAAAGAAAACTAAAAACTGCATTGGCCCCTAAGATCATATCACAAGTAGGTATTGCTTACCCCATAGGTATTTCCTGAACTCGTTCTCGTTTTGACGGGGAATCCTCGCATTGACTCTGTATGGGTGTGGAGAATCCTCAACATTTTCAATTGGGTATGAAGAATGGGATGTACATATTTGCTTCATCCTCATCCACATACCCACCATAATACTCGTCCCTGTTTAATATTCTCTCAAATTATTTTTAGGACACATTCAATATTTTTTTAATATTTTGATATTGTTGTTTATTTTTATCATGTGGAATAACATTTTGATATTTTTTATATAATTATTTTTTATTTTTTAACTCATTACTATACTATAATTTTGTCACTGTAATTGTATAAATAAATTTTATTTACCATAATATAAAAATTTAATATAGTTGCCATTAATTTATTTTATCACCATCCAACATATATTGAAATTTAAGAAATGCAAGATCTATGTTAAAATTCTATAATTATTAGTTCAATCTGCGTGATTTTGATCAAGTGGTGTATTATAACTTTTATTAGAGTAGAAATAAGATATTCATTAGAATTTAAAAAAATTGAAGTAAACGGACATTTAAAAACTCTTTTTAATTTGAATATATGTTTTTCTTTTATATATTTTCTTAAAAATATTTTTAAATTTTATCAAGTAGGTTTCGTTCATGTTTGCAAATTTAATAAATGTTTTGATTCTCATAAAATTTTATTTAGTATTCTAATTTTAAATATATACAACTCTAATTTCTTTCTAAATATTTCATATTAAAGAAACAACTCTCCTCTTAATATTGAATATTTGATAATATTATGTTTCCTTTATCGTAGTTTTCTATTATTTTATAAAAATTAATTAATAAATATTGAAACAGTAAGAAATCGAGTACGAGTATGGGTACGAGTGTATACTCGTTACCTAATAGGGATGAGGATGGAACAAAAGTTTGATACTCGTTGAGTTTGGCTATGGGAATGGGGATGAATTTTTTGTATGTGGATGGGTATGGGATAGTGAAACCCGTCCCCATCCCATTGTCATCCCTAATGACAAATGGTCTTGTACAATAAACTTTTTCTTTTGAGTTATTTTGTTCTTGATTAAGGTTTGTAATTGGGGTTTTAATTATAAGATTTCACAAGATGTTGTAAGATATCTTGTAGGAATCAAGATATTGTCATGTGTCATTGTTAGGGAAAAAGTCAATACCTTATGATTTTGTCAAGTACCGAAAATAGCTAAGTGTAAAAACATCATCATGCTTCATTTAAAAAAAGATGTTTGGAATGAACAACAAGTCCAGTAATATATAAGTGTTTCATCAGACAGATGATACATATATATATATATGATAAAGCGTGAATGCTCTCAAATGATGAAACACATATGAGTAAGCTAACATCATACTACACAAATAACATATAAATGTTTATGCTATATTGGAGTTAATGTCTACCACTTTCATCTGTCAAAGAGATTCGTTGGCCAAAGGATAAGAGACATTAAAATATCTCTCGAGAAAATAGCTAAATTTGTTTTTTTTCACTAAATTTCTAAACAACACATTGTCAACTCTTGAAGAATTGTCAACTTCATATGCCAATGCACTTTAAGATGAATCAAGTAAATGCATGCTACTAAAACGGTAGATAAATACATATAACTTTTGGAAAGTTGAGAAAATGAAGAAATAGCATTATTTTTTGCATGGAGTAATGCCTTAATCATTATCATGCTTGTGAGTCTAAAGAAGACGCTAAAAATGAACTAAAGTTGCTCAAATGCCAAAAACTACACAACTTTTTTTTTTACATTTTATATAATGATCATATATCAAAACGAACATTATTAGTATCCATCAACAAGTTAGAAGGAATAATACTTAAATCCTATATACACCAACAAATGGTGATCCTCACCTAATAAGTTAAAGTGTGATCAAAGATAAGAAAAAAACAATAATTCTCTACATATTAGCCACAAGTGGTTGTTTGATAAATAATATTCGATTATTAATCGAGAGTAATTGTTGTTAAAAGAACACTCATTTAAACCAAAAGCGTGTTGTGGAACAATAATTGCTTGAGCCAAAAATAGCTTTGTAAAAGAGTACTTGAATAGGGTCAACTACGAGCTGAAAGATAACTTGTCCTAAGCCAAGAAAGACTTGCGAAAAAACAAATGTTTGGTTAAGCCAAGAGTAGCTTGTGAAAGAATATTTGGTTGAGCCAAAAGTGGCTTGGAAAAGAATACTTCATTGAGCTAGGAGTGGCTTGGTAAAAAAGTGCCAACCAAGAGTGGCTACGAGTCCAAATAATACTCAAGGAGTTAGTCAAGAGTGGCTATGATCTCAAAGAATACTTGTATTGTACTTCATTATGTTAGCCTTCTTAGTGAAACTTAATCGACTATTTGAAAATGGACGTACTTTGTGTGATAAGACGAACCAATATAAAGATATAATGTGTATTATTACAAGGCCTCTAGTATTCATGAAAGAAGATTATCCTTACTAGATGAACAAATGAAAGTGTACATCTAATTCACCCTATATAGGTTATGGGGCATCATAACCAAATGAAACATAGAGATAATGACCCTTGAGGAGGATTAGACTCAGTGAGAAATAGATATTTAACAAAAATTGCATGCTTAGATAAACCAAAGAGACATGGAACTCCTCAAAATGCAAATATAACGAAATAATAAAGGATAAATCTGACTCAAGCTCCAACTCTGAATCAAACATAGAGAAGAGTAACTCTTGCCAAATGGTTAGCATAGACACATATGTAAATTTGAAGTCCATCTTTGAGTCTTCCTTCATTGTTAATCCCTTATCATCCGATGATGATGAAGATGAGAGTGATCACTCTCATAAGAAATCTCATATAAAGTGCTAGAGCACATCTAAGGATGTTCTAAATCTTAAAAAAAATTTAACTATATACTTCTTGAAAATGAAAAACTTTTCCAACACAAAACTACATTTGATAATGAGACGTACATTTTGCATCAAATAAACTAAGTTTGAGTTTCTTAAAGAAAAAAAACAAGCGGGGTAATCATTTTTCTAAAAGTTTGACTGAGAGCACTAAAACTTCAAATCCTCTATCTTCCAAGATCAAACATTTTTCATGTATATCCAATTTAAGGACCACACTTAAGAGACAATATAAGCCCTTAAAAATTATAAAAAAAAAACTCAAGAAAATGGGTTACCAAAAGAGGAAACCTCTAAGAGACAATATATAATTATTAGTGTCTGTACACAAGTAAATTTATGAAACTCTAAAGTTACGCCAATTATATCTCATTAGATGCAAAAATCATTAATTTATTACTTGTCATATAAAACTATTGTCTAAATATCACTTATCAGACCATAATTGCAAAAAGTGCTTTAAAGCACAATTCAACCTTCTCTTTTTATGTTTTTTTTTCCTATTTTCATAATAATACTTCTTGTTTTTCTTGTAAGGTACCAGTAAAAACTTAAAATTAGTGGATTGGTTTAATCGAAGTGATTAAGCAACTGACAATACTCTTTATTAGGGTGACTCGGTATAACTTTTGGTGTCATTTTCTCTCTAACGTCTCTTACAACAATTAAATTCATATTACATGGTTAGGAAAGATTAAATAAAACTAAAAGTAATATTTTCTTAATCTAAAACTGATTTTTCTAAAGCATCCATTGATTTAAAGACAATTCTTCAATCATTTGGAAAATGGTTTTAAATTATTTGGAAGTTCAACTCAATCAACTTCTTGAGCTTTAACATTACTTTAAGGCTTAATTACTCGCATCATACTATTTTGGTTCGAAAATTTTAAAATGGTACCCACTTTGAACTTTGTCTCAATTTAGTATTCAAATTCGTAATGTGCATCAATGTAGTACCCTCCGTTAAGTCTTTGCAAACGCCATTAACTACCTTGTCACGTGTCAGCCTCTGGTTTTTTTTAATTTTTTAATTTTTCTTAAATTTTTTTAATTTTTTTTTAATTTTTAATTTTTTTTTTTAAAATTGTCACGTGTCAAATCCTTGATGTGACACATAGCATCGTCAGTGACACGTGGCAATGTATCGCCACGTGACAAGGTACCTGCCAAGTGTCATTGTCTTCATTTCAACTTAGTCCTCGTATATGTCTATTTGTTTCAATTTAGTACCCATACATGTTTATTTGTTTCAATTTAGTATCCGCTCTATTTGTTTCAATTTTGTCTGAATATTTTTTTACAAAATAGAGAAATATTATGTCTCCCTTAAGACCAAATTTATTATTTATATAAATGTTATATTTATATTTATTATTAAAAGTGACTTATAAAATTAAGTATTGAAATTTATATTAAAGTTAATAGTAAAAGTCATGAATAACAAATTTACCAAAACTGTGTTATTCATGAGTATAACAAATATCATTGTAACAAAACATAAATATGTTATTCATGACTTTTACCATTAACTTTAATATAAATTTCAATACTTAATTTTATAACTAATTTTTAGTAACAAAT
>Ga0099822_1000224_pt1 | contig 44716 bp, 29 predicted proteins | sample CowpeawhiteBW_FD_76839 | JGI IMG/M metagenome (GOLD analysis project Ga0099822, IMG submission 76839) | Root nodule microbial communities of legume samples collected from California USA - Cow pea white BW | ecosystem: Host-associated > Plants > Roots > Nodule | place: USA: California | collected... | reverse complement strand
CTAGAATTGATTATATTTGTAACAAGCTTGGCACATACGATTTGTATGCTCCAGCTTGAGGGGGAGTGTTAGATATTGTTTGATATTATTAAGATATTGTTAGATATTGATAACCACAATATCTTCTATTTAATCTTTTTATTTTCGGTTACTCTTTTTACTTGTACCTCTCTCTATTATAAATAGATTACCCTATGTGTGGTTTATACACAAGGGAGATTAATCTCAATCCCTATTTTCTTTATTCTCAACATTGCTCATCCAACGAAATCCTATATCACTTCGTTTTTGTATTCTTTTATCTGTTAATTAAAAAAATTATCCGACAAAAATATTCTAGTCCAAGACTAGGAAAGCCAGACTGAGTAAAGGCTGTTAGCTACTGGCTAAACCAAAATTTTCTGGCTTGTCCAGTTTACACAGATGGTGTGTGTTCAAGATATTACATTGTGTATTGTTTTGACCAAAGTAATGTATAAATGAGACAGCCTCATAAACTAGTTTTGTGGGGTTGAGTTATGCTAAATTAAAAATTATAGAAATTGGATCAAAAACTCAGAAACAAGAAAGAAAACTCAAACAGAGAAAACTGAGAATTTGGTATAGAAATTTCAGAATTATTACAGAAACATCTCCGTCACTTGGAGGGTCCAGAAACCTCCCACTGTTCACTTATTTCCCCTTCCCCAAACTCCAAAACACACCTTTATATACAAGCTCCCCAACAACATTTATGGTTGTTGTTTTAATTAAAACGAACAGCTCTATTTTCCTTTTACCTAGAATAGACCTTTGTAATAGGAGGTTGTGTTCAAACACAATTCTAAAATTTGCCATCATTTATATTTCTGGATTACAAATTGTTCCATATTATTGACAAGGGCATCCATAGGTGAAAAAGATCATTCTCAATGTTGACTATCCATCCTTCCTTAAAGCAGATCTTTTGAGCTCACAACACATGTTGGGGTTTGTGAATAGGCCTGATTTTTGTGCACCAATAATACTTAAGGCCTTTATGGTGTTTGCCAAAATCTTGAGTATCATCATCCCTCGAAGCCTGGTTAGTCCCATGGCTGAATACATGGGTTAAGTGCGTGGTCTTACTTTAATGAACTATTGCCTCTTGCTACCACTTTTGCTTAGAAACTAGAGCAACGCCCAACCTTCTTTATGTTGATGAAAATGTATGCACAATATCCCTAGTTCGTGATTTACATGTTGTGAGGTCTTTGTGCCTGCACTAACTTTTCTTGGTTTCACATTGTTGTATGTGTCGTGCTAGTTATCATTGGACATACCTACTTCTACCCCAACTGCCATTGGTGATTCATCTGCGTTGGTATCGTAATGTGATGATTGCAATTGCCCTCACAAACTCTATAGAGGTCGTCCCAGGCATTATCATCGCCACAAACTTGGTCACACCATTGATCGATTTTATGTCTTACATGGTCACCCTCCTTAGTCGACAGCTGCTAGTGCTTAGGTTGCTCCCATGTTCCACTTGATTTTGGTGCACCTCCATTTGATAGTTTTGGACCTTTGGCTCTCTTCCATGACTTCCTCAAATGTTGTGAGGAATGTTAGGTTTACGGCTCCATTACTTTTGTTATGCACACACACACACACACCTCATATGTTAGTCTCACTTGTTCCGCCTCTATTGGCCCATAGGTAGGTCCTTGACTCTAGTGGCTCCTATTGTATATCTCTTAATAAGTCTCTTTTCTCATCTTTTTCCACGTTTGGTCTTTTGTCATCTATTATTATGGGATGGATGATTGACACCAAATGTGAGTCTCATGGCTTTCTATGAACTTCGCATATTAGTTGAGCAATGGATTCCCCTTCTCTCATCCATGCTCAATTGGATCATCTTAACCTTATCAAGCTTTAGCACCTTTTACCCCATCTATTTAAGTTGTCTACTTGTTGTAAGTCGTGTGAATTAGGAAAACATAGTCGTAATTCATTTTATGGAAGTATCCCCAAATGAACATTGTTTCCTTTTGCTTTTGATCACGCAGATACTTAGAGGCCAAGGGGTGTTAGGTCTACTTTAGGATTTTGGTATTTTGCGACTCTTTGATGGTTATTCTCAATATACTTGGTGGTTTTTAATGAAAAATTGTTGAGTTGTTTTCCATATTAAAAATCAATTTGGTGTTTTTTTTTACCATCTTTAGTTATAATGCCTGTGAATACCTTTCCCATTCATTTCAGACTTTCATGTCCTCCTATGGTATTCTTCATCAGATATATTGTGCATGTACCCCTCAACAAAATAAAGGTGGTTGAGTGTAAGAACAGGTATCTTATTGCAACAAATTGTATTCTTTACTTTATGATCGTGTTCCTCAACAATTTTAGGATAATGTTTTTGTCTTACCATGCTATCCCATGAATCCAATGCCTTGTTTTGTCCTTAACAACCAAGTACCTCACTCTGTTTTGTTCCCCTATGAACCTCTCCACCTTTTAGCTCCTGACACTTTTGATCTACCTGTTTTGTTTACAATCTTAATCTTGACCTTAATAAACTATGTCTTTGGTTTCACAAGTGTGTCTTTGTAGACTACATTGGTTTCAAAAAGGGTATATCTGTTTCTCACAGTCCCTTCACTATTTAATATTCGTTGTTGTCACCTTTGAGTCTTCTCTTTACCTTGTGTGACTCATTGCTAACCCTCTCATCTTTTATACCATGAACATGTTCGGTGACCCTCGACTCCATCTTTGCCTCCTTTCTTGGTTTATCGTTACTAGTGGTGGGCCAACTTCTTATTGGACTTTGATGCAACTTCTATGGTGTCTGATCTCCCTATTGTACTTCGTAAAGGTACACTCTCCACTCACAATCCTTCCCATCATATGTTCACAAGTTGTTTCCATTCATTATACTCATTTCTCTTTGTTTTCCTCTATGTCGCTTCGTGTATGATGTCTTAGCGAAGTTTGGATGGAGACAAGCCACGTTTGATGAATTGTGTGCTTTTCAAAACATTGGTACTTGGAATCTTGTTCCTTTACCTCCTAGGAGAGGTGCTGAGTTGGAATCCCATTCTAACTAAGGATTCTTGTGGTTTCGGAGGATCCAGCTACAGGAGAACCGGGAATAGAGAGCTTCCCCCGCCCTCTTTTTTTCCGCCCGACTCTTTGCTCTTAAGAATACTGGTTTTTAAGAATGAGTGATTGCCCTTATCCGACCCTTACTGTCCAACTTGAGAGTGGATAGCTAATGCGTTTCGATTTTTGAACAGGGTTCTATGGTCGGTCCGCGCCCCTGGATGCCAAAGGCGTCCTTGGGGTGATCTCGTAGTTCCTACATGGTGTAGACAATGGGGTCGGTCCATGGATTCTTTTTCCTTTTGCCACATTTCGCTCAAAGGGTTGAAGGGAGATAGTGCATCAAGTTGTTTGCAAGGGCCAACCTGATCCTCTTCCCCAGGATGATCCCAAATGAAGAAACCCTAGGAGATCCACCGACTCCAACTACCGTCCATGTACGATCTATACTAGATCTGACCAACTGCCCATCTGGTTGTCGATGGATCTTCACAATCAAAGTTGGCTCTAATAGCACTATTGATCAGCTCAAAACTCGTTAGTTGCTAAGGATTATACTCAAATTTTAGGCTAGACTTTTGGGACACTTTTCTTTGATGAACAAGATCACCTCTTTCAAATTCTTCTTAGCCATGGTTGCTCTTCAACGTTGGTCCTTCCATTAGTTGGGATGTAAAAAGCGTCTTTCTACATGGTGATTTGCTGAAGGAAAATTTATTGAACAACCTCTTGGTTTTGTTGCTTTGGCGAGTCTTCCCATTTTGTATGTTGGTCTCTGCAAATCTTATACCACCTTAACCGTCTCTCGGGGCATGGTTTGGTAGATTCAATGGAGTTTTCCAACAACTTGATATGAATTTGAGTGAAGATGATGATATCAAGTTGCAGTGTTTCTACCTTGTAGTGTATATTGATGATATTGTTCTTACAGGTAACAATTACCATGACATTTTACATTAAAACAATACATTTGTCATCATTTGTGGACAAAAGACCTTGTTGGAGTTAGATACTCGAGAATTGAAGTTGCACAATTCAACAATTGAATTTTAATTTCCTAGAGGAAGTATGCTTTTGATATTTTAGAAGAAAATGGGCTAATGAAATTCATGCCCCTTGACACGACTATGAATCCCAATGTTAAACTTCTACCAAGTCAATAGAGCCACTTTCAGATCTTGAGAGGTATGGGATATTGGTTGGGAATCTAGACTATCCAAAGTAACTTGTCTTGACATTCCTTTTCCGGTCAATGTGGTAATTCAGTTTCTAAATTATTCATGTGCGAGATATTGGAATGTTGTCTTTTTCATTCTAAAGTACTTTAAAGGAGCCTTGGGAAAAAAGGTTTGTTATACGAATACAATAATCACTCTTGAGGATACTCAGTTGCAGATTGGGTATCCTCTATAGGTTATTGTATCTATATTGGTAACAAGATCTAATGCAAAAGTAGTAGCCTCTATAGGATATCGTATCTATATTGGTAACAAGATCTAATGCAAAAGTAGAATATAGAGCTATGACTTTTGCTACTTGTGAACTTGTTTGGCTCAAAAGACTTTAAGAACTAAAATTTTGAGAGGGTTCACAAATGTCTCTCATTTGTGATAAGCAATCATATTGTCTCAAATCCAGTATTTTATGAGAGGACCAAACATTGAGATAGATTGTCATTTTATTTTTGAAAAGATTTTATTGGGAGACGTTACTACTAAATTTGTTAACTCCAATTATCAGTTTGTGGATGTCTTCACCAAATCATTACAAGGTCTTAGAACTGATTATATTTGGAACAAGTTTGGCGCATATGATTTACAATCACTAGCATGAGGAGTGTTAGATGTATTTTCAATATATAGGCGTAGGCCCTTCTCGTCTATATGTAATGTGTTCCTTTGTTGTGCTCAAAACACACACATTCATTCATATGAATATCCATCTTATACTCTTGCAATTACCATTTATGGCCAGTTATATTTTTGTGGTTTTCTTGATTGGGTTTTACCGGTCTGTACCCATCATGAACCAAAAAATGAGAGAAACTTCATGTTTGACTAATTTTCTCATACATGTTAAATTATGTTTTGATGCTTGTTTTCCTGACATTGGCTTATCAGGATATTGCTGGTACCTTGGCAACAGAAGAGGCTGAAGATGCGGCACAAGCGGCGAAGTTGCGTTCAGCACTAGAATCTGTTGATCACAAAAGAAGAAAGGTACTTTGTTTCACACTTGAGGTGGAGCAAAAGATTTTAGAATTGCCCGTGTTAATCCGCAGCATGGTTAATTATACAAAAATTGCATGAAAAGTTTTAACATAATAACATTATATCATGTTATTGTTATGCTATATATTTTTGAAATACTTTTAACACGATACTTGGAAATTGCTTTGATAAGAGGACATTAGATTACCATAAAATTGAAACTATTTTTGGTAACTTTGTTGATTCTACTTCTGTTTGTCCAAGTTATATCAGCACTTCTAGAGGGTCATCTTTGTGTAATTAAGAAGATATAAATGAAACATCTATTCCTTCCCATTTCAGGTATATATAGACAACACACCTGTGATGACTATTTATCTCAAAGGAATTAAAGTGCACTTACGTAGTCCTGAGCTTCAATTTGGTAAAATTGATTGCTACAGTTCTAGCCGAGAAACAAAATAGGTTACTAGAGGAGGGATTATATTACAGTAACATTAGTCTTCAGTCTTAAATGATTTTTCTGGTAATTTTGTTAGACTTTGTACCATTGTAATGTTAGTGTAGATTAAGTTTTATATGGTAATTAAAGAGGGAAGTTAATGCCTTATTCTCTTAAATGAATGTCTATTTATGATGTCCTGGCAATTATTCAGATTTTACAACAAATGAGAAGTGATGTAGCTTTACTGACCTTGGAAAATGGTGGTTCACCTGTTCAAAATCCTTCTACTGCTGCTGAGGATGCAAGATTAGCCTCTCTTATTTCACTTGATAGAATATTGAAGCAAGTCAAGGTTTCTTTCTTTTTTTTATTGAAATCTGCTTTTCAAACTTTGGTGTTCTACTAGGAAATACTCCATAATTCATGGTATAATTTGAACAGGATATAACTAAACTTTCTACTGTGAACACCATCGAGAAAAGTAAGAAAAGAACGGTGCTTGGTTCTCTTGATAAACTGACCGAACAAATGCCTTCGCTTCTTGAAATTGATCATCCATGTGCTCAGAGATACATTGCAGATGCTTGCAGAGTGGTTGAGGTAAGCAAATTGATGCTCCATATGGCTATATTGTATTTTGAGTTGTGAAGGAATCAGATTATACTCATTCTGAATTTGGCATACTCAGTTTCGACTAAATTCACAACTTTTGCTCTGGGAAAAAAGCATATTCTCGTCATAATCACAGGAACAATGCCATTGGGTGGGTGGGTGGGTGGCGGGAGTAGCTACCGCCTTCTGAACATTACCATTTATGTACTCTGTCGTATACTTTTTAAAAAGCGTCTCTCTTTATGTTTCTCAAGATTTATCTGGTTTTTCTGTATTTGTCTATTTTATCATTTTTTAAATTGTTAACTAAATTTGTGTTATCAACCCAGTTATATACTTAAGAAATGCTGTACCCAAAAGAAAAAGCAAAAGTAAGCAATGAAAGGATGAAAACAATTTCAAATGCTTTTCTATCTCAGCATTTCTGGTAAAATTGGGTCTATGTCCGACTTATGTTGAGTTTTGGGTTCCTAAACCCTCTTTTATGATGCAGTCGATTCCTGAAGAAGATGACCGCATTCAGAACGTATCGCATTCTCGTAAACCATCTACTGATACAAGCTCTGGGTCTGGAACTGATGTGGCACAGTGGAACGTCCTTCAATTCAATACGGGTAATACCTCCTCATTTATAATAAAATGTGGAGCAAACTCAAATTCAGAACTAATCATTAAAGCCGAGGCTAGAGTTCAGGAACCTAAAGGAGGTGAGATTGTGAGGGTTGCCCCAAGGCCGTCCATTTTGGAAAATTTGAGCTTGGAGGAAATGAAACAAGTATTTGCTGAACTACCCGAGGCTCTAAGATTGCTTGCCCTAGCAAGGACTGCAGATGGAACTCGAGCACGATATTCTAGATTATATAGGACCTTGGCTATGAAGGTTCCATCACTTAGGGATCTGGTAAGTGAGCTTGAAAAGGGGGGTGCACTGAAAGATGTGAGGACGTGAAATTTTAAGAGGAAAAATGTTTATGAAATTTACTTTGTATGCCTCGAGTTGCTTGCATGTGAGGCATCGGTTTGGGGGCACGGGTCATTGAGTGTTGAGGAACCATTGTGTGCATCATGTACAACTATTATTCTGTATGCTTGTTAATGTATTTAGTAGTAATTATCACAGTTTTTTTATACTGCAGATTTTGTTTATCAAGTCTAATTAAATCCAAAGAACGAGGCTTATTTTTTTCACTTGATGATTGATAATTAAAGAAAGTTTAGACAGCTGAGACTTGATTTTCTTTCGAACTTCTATATGGGAGGATCTTAGGTATTCTTGAGTACTGGGAAACCATTGTGTGTGCATCATGTACAACTATGATCTTGTACGCTTGTTATTGTATTTACTTGTAACTATCAGTTTTTTTTATACGGCAATTTTGCTTATCAAGACTAATCAATCCAAAGAACGAGTCTTATATTTTTTACTTGATGATTGATAATTAAAGGTTTAAAACTTGATTTTCATTTGAACTTTCTGTGTAAGAGCATTTAATACTCTCGTAATACTCCAATTGTAGATATGTTCTTTCTTATTACATTTTTTTAGTTTACATAACTTATTAATTAGTGAAAGTTATTCATGTCAAGTGTCCTTTAATGGTCTGTTACAATTGAATTCATGGTACGATAGAAATATATGAATACACAGGAGCTATCATTATAATTTATTAATAAAGGTCATAAAAATCATAAAAATGCTTTTTGAGATCAAATTTGGGATCTAGGAGTTCGTTAAGTACAGGGAAGATAATAATATCTTACTATGCATGAAAGTAGTTTTTAAAATACTTGTTTTATCCCTTTCCGCATATAAAACAATATAAAATATTACTTAATTAATTGTTTCTTAAAATAATATTTATAGAAGTATTTTTTTTTTGCTAAGTTATTGACTTTGTTTTAAAAGTATATGTTGAACTTTTTTTTGAGTTTTGAAATTTTGACGCAAAATTTGAATTTCTCTTTGCATGAAACTTTGATACACTTTGGTCCTTAACTTTCAAAATAAATTGATATAGTTCTTTTAATTGAATTGCATTAAATTCTTTGACGTGTCAAACACGTTTTTTAGTTAACATTGAAGTAGGAACATATCAAACGGTGTAAAAAACTCAATTTCAATTTAACGTCAAAGTTCAGAGATAATTATTTCAAATGATGCATTATTTCAAATAGTGCACTAAAGATGGTGGTGATCAAAGGGATTATACTATTTTGAAACAAAGGAGAAAGATATATAATCTAGATCAAGGTGTTAGTAGGGATATTTTTTTTTTGTGTAATTAACATAGTCCTAGTATATTTGTTGATGAAAATCTCATGATTTGATATAAAACAATTAATAGGTTGTAAGTGAGATGGTATGTAGATTAGGTGTTGAAGGGTGTTATTTTGTATTATGATGGTAATGTTATGAAATGTTTTTAAATCAATCAAAAGTTCCACCTAGTTATATCAAGATTCATTTATATATTCTACATATAGTCTACAACTTTGTGCAATTGGGTATAGAAATATAGCATATGTAATATTTTGCAAATTCATTCATAAAGACAACATTTATTCATAAAGACAAGATTGTTGTTTATAATTACATTACAAAACACATTCATTTAAAGTCGACATTCCACTTGGATGTTTAAAACTGCAAAAAGAAATATGTCTTTAACAAATGTCTCGTAATAAAGACCCAAAAGAAAAGGTGCAGCTTCAAAAACATACATATTAAAATGTCATGGATTCCACACTCGTCCTCTCCTATTTGCAACTTATGCCTTATGGAGGGTTTAACTCGTGATGGGTGAGGTGGAGGACAAATTGGAATTGCTTGTGGTGGTTGGGATGCATGAAAAGACTAAGTAGTTTGTGGTGGGAACTGTACTTGTGAAGACTATGTACTTTGTGTTGGTGCATGGGATGATTTGAAGAAGTCAACTTCTTTAGGTGTTGGAGTTGGTGTAGTTAAAGTTGTTGCTTCAGTTGCATGAGAAGGATGGTCTAACTGAGATAGTTAGGGGGTAACTTTTTATGTTTTATCAAAGATCTTTACAGGTGCCACATCTTTTACGGAGCCCAATTTTCTAAACTCCTTTTCGTTCTTCTTGATCTCCTAAGGTTCAAGTCTTTATTATTTTTTTATCTTCCAGGCAAAATCCTTTCACATAGAGGCAATACATAAGGAAATTCGGTGACAACCCACACTTGTTGATCATTGACAATGTAGATGATTAACATGTATGTCTCTTCATATGTTGATCTTCTAAACTAATGAGGGATGGAATCTTCTCCATTCAAATTGAGAAATTTCATAACAGTTAATGAGTGACAACAAGGTATCCTAGTGATAGTCCATTTCCTGCAACTGTATTCTCGATTGTTTATGTTGACAACAAACTTGTCCGTAGTAGTTGAGGTGTGCCTGACCTCAAAGATATTGTTATTGTTACATAAAGTCAATTATATTTGTTATTGTTATTTTCTACTCTCTAGATAACACCAGAACAGTATAACAGGGTAAAGATGCAGAGAAAGGTGCAACATATATGATCTTTTACTGAATAATCAAATTAAAAAACAAATTGAAAGGTGCATCATATATTCCCTACATGTATCAAACATTATGATAGCATCAAACATAAAGATAGACAAAGCTAAAGGACCTTCATTACAGCTAAAGGTATTTGCCTTGGAGGGATTGCTAGAAGGTGTTTGAATGCCTATTCATTAACATTTTTAATGTTCCTCATCTTTCTCTCACATGCTTGTGTATAAGTGCTTGAAGTTGCCTTCCACATCAAACGATTTAGATTCTTGCTTGGAAATCTCTTCCTAAAGTTTGCATACATATGGTGAAGACATAATATATTTAATGATTGCATAGCACGCATCATACTTTGTGGAAGAAATTTCATACCAGTGCATGTCTACCAAAGTTTAACATAAAATATGAATTATATTAAATACCTCATGCTAGTCTGAGATAAAAGTTCAAGAGGCATAAACTTCGGAACCTTCAAGATCCTCCATCAACAACTCCAAGAACCAAGTCCATGCATATTTGTTTTCTACTTCAACAATAACCTATGTTATTGACAACATTTGGTCATTACCATCCCTTCCATACTCCCCTTTCAAAAAACATCGATCTAAACCAATTATATGGTGACATGAGAGGAAATTGTCTTTGCATGCCTTCAAACATGTATAAAATCTCATGAGTACGGGTGTCCCATCATTTTCTTCAACTTTAACCTTTGTAGTATAACCAAGATTAGGTCTACCAATCTCATATGCATAGTTGTACGTTCTTTTAAATTATTCTTTAAATGAACCATCAATATGGTATGAGGCTAATGTTTTTGCCCTAAATTCCATTGACCTAGACACACAAACATTCCACTTCCTAACAACTTTGTTACAAATGTCCACTACCTTCATATTTGGATTTTCTATTATTGTGTTCTCTAGCTTATTGCTTAACCACTTGGCAATTATTAAACCAACATTGAATAATCTACTACATGTATTGTATCATCAATTTTCGTTAATTATCATGTGTGTAGTGGAGCCACATACACACAATAAACAAATCACACACACTTTCCATTTGCACCTAAGCATATGACCCTCTATTTCTTCATCATTATTCTATAATTTCAATCTTTGTCCACAATGCACTCCATATGTTCTAATGACGTCTATAAATTTTGCCTTATCTGCAAAATAAGTTCCGACATCTCATTTGTATTCAACCATGTTTTTAGGCATAAAAAATGTTCCAAGTTACCCATAACTTCGTCAATCATCCACCATTGTATCACTCTCTTCATCGCTATCCAACTCTTCTAATTCTCACTTACAATCAGACAATCCTCTTTCGTGTATGTTTAGTTTGACATCTTCATTAAACAATCATGCATCATCATCATCCCTCCATATACCTTTTTTTTTTCTCTTTTGGGAGTAATTCCCAGAAGGTTCACTAACATCTTCATCAATGTGGACCTCCACACTTCCCTCCCATAAATTATGGTTAACTACATAATCTAAATCACAATCAACACTCACATCAACTAATCCTTCAAGATTGTGGACACCTTCATTCGACACACTCACACCATCTCCCTCATATTCAACACAACTTTCAACCTCAAACTCACCCTTACCCTCACCCTCACTCCCCACCACCACCTCAGCCTCACCCCCACCTTCACCCTTAGCCTCAACCTCGGCCTTCACCACCCCATCATTACCATGACAGTCATCCTCGTCCAGCATTTCAGGATCACCAACCCTATTATCCTCATCAATAATATTAGCCTCAAAATCCACCTTAACCTCATCTGCACAACCACCCTCACACTCCTTGTTACAATTGTCAGAAATTCGGTCACTTTGCTAAAGAATGTTAGATAGGTGATGGCGCAAAGATTAGATGAATATAACAAAGTAATACACATCAGATGAGTCTTTTTATACACTGGTTAAAAGAATATAGCAAAACAATACACATTAGACGAGATTTTCCATATAGAAAAATATTAGACAGGTCATTTCATACTTTGATTAGACGGGTATAACAAAAATTATTACACTAGTCTAGGAGTACATTGATTAGACAAGTAAAATAACAAATATTAAACGAGTTTGTCGATGCATTGACGAGTCTAACAATACACATTAGATGAGTCATTCATATATTGATTAAATGACTCAATATACATTAGACAAGTCTTTTCACACATAAATTAGACGAGTATATTAATACACATTAAACAAGTTTGTTCATCACTAATTAGATGAATCTTGCACTACACATTAAACAAATATGTTCATACATTGATTAGATGAGTATGGTGAAAAACATTAGACGAGTCTAGCAATACACATCAGACAAGTTTATTCATATACTTATTAGATAAGTATAGCAAAAAACATTGACAAGTCATTTCATGCATTAATTAAATGAGTGTAAGAATACACATTAGACGAGTATGTTCATACACTAATTAGACGAGTCTTGCAACACATTAGATGAGTTTATCCATACATTGATTATATGAGTCTAGCATTATACATTAGATGAATCAGTTCATACAGATATTAGACTAGTATATTAATACACATTAAACGATTCTATCCATCTTTTATTAGACAAGTCTTGTAATATACATTAAACAAGTTTATCCATATATTAATTAGAGGTGTCTAGCAATACACATTAAACGAGTGTATTCATATAATGATTAGATAAGTTTAACCACACATAATAGATGAGTTTGTCAATGCATTGATTAGACGAGTTTAACAATATATATTACACCAATCTTTTTATACATTAATATGTATTTTTAGTGAGTTTATTTTACATATTTCTACACATCGTTTATACTTTTAGAAAGTTAACTCTATTTTTGCACATATTTTATTCTTTCTATATTTATAAAAATATTGTGTTTTTAAACATATAATTCATTTTTCAAGTTGATTTTACTAAAAACACACACAGACACAAACTCACAAACTTGTGGGTTGACACTAGCTTTTGTCTAAACAAATATAACTTTCGTTTATATAATAAAATCTATTTAGTTATATTCTTTTATGCTATATTACATTTAATAAATATTTTTAATCCAATAAACTGCCTTATTTTGTTCAGAATTTATAAACTGAAAGCTTATGCACTGCTACTTAGTTTATCATCTAATTTTGTTAAATAAAATTCTTAGTTTTTAGCATGTTTCAGTCTATCTTATATTCCTTTCTTTACTAGTCAATTTTTTTTTAGATTTTTATTTATAAATGCGTATCAAAATTTGAGATAATATTAATTGTTCTCTATCAATTTTACTTATATTCTTAACCTAATTTGTAATACTTTATATTTAATGTTTTATTACATAAGTAAACAACGTAAAATAAAAAATCTCATCTGTTCTACTAAAATTAAAAAAGTGTTGTCTTTCTTGTTTTTTACACTTTTAGTTAATTTAAAATATACTTTAAAAGGGTAAAACGTGATATGCGTGAAGGAGTGGAGGTTCTTCCACTTAACTGGACAAAACCAAATGCAAAGTTGGCGGGCATACAGCATATCCATCTCACTTCTTCATCTAGTTGCTGTGAAACAGTACCTGCCAAGACAAGAGGTTAAACCCAAAAGACTTTCATTTTCATATTTATGTTATTGTCCATATGATTAGTTCTGTATTTGAAAACATTATCTTTATTGGAAAAAGACAATGTAGAGGTTGCATTTGCAATGGCTTGAAGAGAGGGTATGAAAGGGCAAGATAAGAGTGTCAAATGCTGTACAAAATTTTAAAAGATAGTGAAATAGAAAAACTATTCCTACTTTGTTTTGGTGGTGCTTCTTGATGAGGGGACTTCTTAGTAAGCAGTTAAACCAAATCAATCCAAAACAGTTTCTGCTTAAAAAATTTAATTCACGTCTCTGGAAATAAAACTATAAATCCATCACTTCTTGATGACTTCAAGATGGTGGAGTAGTTCACATCAGTAACAATTTAGCAAGACGTGATAAACAATGCTCCCAAAAAAAACCAGAGTAGCACACTCAATATGAAGAAGCTCATACACCTCATTAACAAGCCTAAAACAGAAACTCAGTTAGTCTTCCTCCAAAAAGAAACTCTAACAAAATGGGTAAAAGAAAAAACAATTCATTCTGAGATCATAAATGTAGATCAACCAGCAGCACACAATCCAGAAAGGCATGAAATGTTTTCTTTTAAACTTCAGAAGGTCAAGGACAATACATAAATGGCAAAATATGAACTTGGCAATGCCCTCTTCAACAAAATGGGAAACTCCAAATCAAAACTATTCTCCAATTTTCCATTTTCAGTTTGTTTACAAGTAAATCTATGCAAAATGCTATACCTACCAGCACTACTCTCTCCAATCACCACCAGCCTATACCATGCTCCAAAAATTAGGAAAGAAAGCAGACAAAATTTATCACCATTACTCCATGCATCACTTTCGAAATCGCACACCAACAAAAACATCATCATCTCCTTCAGTGAACTCCAATTCATCGTCTTCCTCGTCCAAATCAAAATCCAAATCCGAGTCACTAGCAAGAGGTCTCCTCCTCCTGTTCCCACTACCCTTCTTGGCCACAGTTTTGACACTCATTCGCCGCTTCTCACCATTCCCCTGCAACCCTTCATTTCCAGGGACAAACCCTTCATTATCATCATCAGAAATGTACACAAACGATGGAGCACTTTGCTCACTGAATGCAGCATTCTGCTCACCAAATGTGTTACTACCCTTAATCTCCTCCTTGACCTCGTAATACCTCAAAGGCACACTCGCTTCGCACGAGTAGTACTGCCGAAGCTCCTCTCCCTCCACCACTGCTTCGCCCACCATCGACGGCGGTATCACCGCCACGCCCTGGAACGCCTTTCCGCAAACCTGACACCACAGCGCGCAATCCTCATACTTCTTCTCGTACTCAAAGAGGTTCCAGCAGTAGGGGCACACACTCCAAAACGTCACAGCTGCAGAGAATGGGTGCTCCCGGTCGTAGAGCGCTCGGCGTTCAGGACGGGACAGCACGTGCCAGGCCTCCTGCACACGTGCGAGCGCCTCGTCGGAGAAGGGAAACTTGTCAGGGCTCGTCGGGTCCAGGAGAAGCGCTAGCTTTGCATACTGCCGCCGTGCGAGGTCGCGGTTGGCACAGTCGGATGGGTCGAGCTGGAGAACGGAGTAGAAGTCAGCGGCAGAGAGGATGTTGGCGATAGCAAGGACTCGTGCTACGGTGTCGGTGGGAGGAAGGCTGCGAGCGAAGTCGCAGCAGGCGGAAAAACGGCGGAGGGAGAGCAAGGAAAGGCATGTGGCCATAGGGTTTTCGGATTCGGATCCTTTCAAAGGATCCATTTGCGGTTGTTGGAATGAGTGTAGTGAGGTAGGTGAATGAAAGGATTAAGGTACAAATAATTGAAATGTTTTGATTACTAATAAATGAGTAATAATATTCTGAATATTTTTATTTACTTTTAATATTATTTTCATTATTTTATATTATTATATTATACAGTGAACATTTGTTTAAGTATGTATTTTGATCTTGAAAGTTTGATGCAGACTTATGAAATTTTAAGAGTCATATTATGACGTAGGATATTATAAGTCATATACTTGCATTATGAAATATTATAAGTGTTTAGAAGTTTTAGAATTTGTGAAAATATGAAAGATATAAGATATATGATGGATATAAGAAATATGTTATAAGAGGAGGAACTTGTTATTTTATTTTAGGGTTAAATATGTTTTTGGTCTCTTAATTTTCAGTAAATTTTGTAATTAGTCTATTTCGAAATTTTGAACCAATTTAGTCTTTCATCTTTCAAAATACATGAATTTAGTCCTTTTAATCAAATTTTGTTAGGTTTATTCAATGTTTCGTACACACATCAGGATTGTATTTGAGTTGTTTATATTGTTTGACACATTTTTACTTTAATGTTAAGTCAAATATTATTATGAAATGCACTTAAAATATTAAATAAACTTAACAAAAATTTGATTAAAATGACTAAATTCACGTATTTTGAAATATGAAAGACTAAATTGATTCAAGATTTCAAAATGAACTTATTCCAACATTCGCTGAAAGTTAAGGGACCAAAAACATATTCAAGATTTCATTTTATTGTAACATAATAACATAATATAAAGACAAATGCTCTCACGTGATTTTTTCTTAAAGTAAATCATTAAATTATTTTTAAATATGAATTTAGATGAGACGAAAACTTAAACGAATGTTTAATATATTATTATAAAAATTAAAAAATCAAAATAAATAATTAAAATGATACCTTAAAAGTGTTCAATCCTAAATAAACAGAGAGGGTGTTATGTTCAATAATTTATGCCTTTTTTTCTCAGGATTTTTGTCCTTTTATGATTTGGGTACGTTTTCATTTTGTTTTCAATTATTATCAATTAATTACTGTTATGGATGCTATTAAATTTTGGCAGTTTTTTCTTTTACATTCATCCATTTTTTATAATCACTTCAGTGTTACAGTAACCCATTCTCTTATTAAATTTTTACTTTTAGAAAATTTTTTTATAATTTTGCATCTTATCATGTTTTACACATTTAGTATTTTTTTAAAACATTATCTTCATAAGTTTTCTCCAATTTATAATTGTGTATTTATTTTGGGACAAATACAAGGATGCACCATGTGAATAAATAGTTTAGGTGAAAAATTCCATTTTCAATCTTCTATCAAAAGAGAACTCATCATCACTCATTGTACTAGAGACAATTCTTTCGACTTAATCTATGAAACCAAAATTAGGGATATGGGACGAAGGTTTGATTCATAGGATGGATCGAATGTAAAACAAATATTATTCAATCATATACAACTTACAAATGATTTGTTTTATTTGTAGTAAATATATTATATATTATAAATTATTGCTGACAGTTATTTTTATTTGCAATAAAAAATTAAATTAAATAATTAATTTTTACAAACAAAAAATTAAATTATCTATTTATATAAAATTAATTATTTACACAAGATAATAAAGGAATATGATTAAAAAATTAGTTTATTGTGTAAGTAAAATATATTTACTTTGATATAATGAACATAAATAAAGTAAGGGTTAAATATGTTTTTTGTTCCTTAATTTACAGTGAATTTTGGAACTAGTTCATTTCCAAACTTTGAATCAATTTAGTCTTTCATTGTCGAAATATGTGAATTTAGTTCTTTTAATCAAATTGAATTTTGTTAGATGTATTTGATGTTGCGTACGCATTTGAGGATTGTGTTTGAGTTGTTTATACTTTTGACATATTTTTGCTTTAATGTTAAGTCAAATAATAGTATGAAACGTGCGTGAAATGTCAAATAAACTTAACAAAATTTGATTAAAAGGATTAAATCCACGTATTTCAAAAGATGGAAGACTAAATTGGTTTACAATTTCGAAAGGGACTAATTCCAAAATTCACTGAAAATTAAAGGACCAAAATCATATTTAACTCATAAAATAAAATACAAGAGATTCCTTGACCGCATCCAATATTTAAAGTTTATGAAAAGATTAAATTATCTATTTATGTAAAATTAATTATTTACACAATATAATTAAAAAAGTAGTTTATTGTGTAAGTAAAATATATTTACTTTGATATAATGAACATAAATAAAATAAAGTGCAAGAGATTCCTTAACCGCATCCAATATTTAAACTTTTTAAAATAATTTTATCATACAAGAAAAAATATTATGTATTAAAAAAATATTTATTAATTATTTACACAACACAATAAAGGAATAGTTTATTGTGTAAGTAAAGTATATTAACTTTAATATAATTAACTAAAACAGGAGCATAAAAAAAAACAAAGTGTAAGAGATTCCTTGACGGCATCCAATATTTTAAGTTTATGAAAAGACAAATAGTATAACTTTTTAAGATAATTTTATTATACAGATAAAAATCTTATGCATTAAATAAAATATTTATAAAAGTTATATACATTTTAAAAAAGTGATATACATTATTATTATGATTATAAATTTACCATATATAATAAATATTATGAAGAAAAATTTGTAAAAAATATATATTTCTTTTCAGTATCGAATCTTTTGTTTTATTAAAACCTCTTATTTCTTTTTCTTTGGACAATCAGTATATTGTAACTCATTTGTAAAGCCTTAAAATAGAACATATAAATAAACAAAAATTTCATCATATTATATTATATATATTAATCAAATTATATCTTTATAATTTTTACCAAGTAGAAAGTTAATTTATAAACATGGATTGTGTCATTTTTCTAGAAGATATTAGTACATTTAAAATTTCATTCACATTGATTATATATACAAAATGTTATATTAACCTAAAATTATTTTGTATGTCACTCCCATAAAACAGAATCCACACAGTATATACTTTTTAAAATATATTAAAATATGAACTATTTAAGAATTAATAAAATTTAATAAAATTTAAAATGAATATGATATGATTACATAAAATTATAATTAATACTTAAATTGACAAAATTAACCTTTTATATAAAGTTATTAAGAATAATTTGGAAAAACTTATGTTAATATAATTTAGTTCTTCTTATCCAATATTATATGGTTTAATAATTGTTTATTACATGTAATGGGATTGGTTTCATCTCTTTTTATTTTTCTATTTATAAATGTATAATCTATATGTTTTGGCATTATGTTCAATTTTAATTTAATATTGAGAATAATAAAGACACAATTATAATTTAATGTATGAAATTACATAATCCCTACTCACAAATTAATATGACATTATCATCACTTATTCCATCAAACATTTGGAAGGAATTAAAATAATTATACCGATATTAATTTCATAATTCATTATACATTATCTCACAGTTAATTAGACGCAATTTAGTACATCTAGTACATCTAATTCTAAACAGTGCAGGGTTTCTAACATTTCTTGCTACATTTAATTTTTTTTCTTTTTTTAACTAATAGATTAAATGTACATGCAGAAGGCACCCAACATTCTAAACAAAGTCTAAGAACACACCATCATGGATTTAAATCATGCAAATATATTTATTTCATCATAAACATTACTACTACACAAATAAATATTATATTCACATCTTGAAATGGCAAGTTGTCATAAGATATGAGAAAATATTTACAGCATAACAATGATATAAACTTCCAAAAGTTATCAAACATATAGGCTTCCAACTCTCCCAGAAAGTGTCTCAAAAATCTAAACACGCTAGCATTACAACTACGTTATACCTTATACTGCCAATATCTTAGAGTACATGAAAGAAAAGGAAATACCTTCATAAGTCAAGAGTTTTTGGTTAGTAAGTTAGCATAGGTAAGGATTCGGGAAATGGTGTCAAAACTCCAATTAACCTCTGTGGGAATGATTTTTAGGATTGCAGTAAGTACATGATGAGTAACCAAACCAAGTCTTTCTTCCTCTCTAAACCCACACTACTGTTTCTAGAGAAAATGGGGGCTTTGGGAGACCAAACTCTTCGTTTGTGATTGTCAACGAGAAATGAAAATTTTGGACACACAAATTGGACAATTTTGGCTGATATGCTGAGGGTTGTTAGGAGTACTCATTTTTATCATTCGTTTTCTGTTTATAGGACGGTGGAAGAGGGGTTTAATTGTCAAATTACTTCTTTTTCGAGGAATTCTATTGACGTGGAGGTTCATGATACAAGGAGGGGATGATAAAGAATTAATTGAGATTCTCTATTTTCCTGAAGGAGTTGAAGACGGACTGGTTGAACTTGTTGAGACAACATTATTGAATGTTTAATTTACCTTGGTGCATAATAGGTAATGTTAATGACATTTTATCTTTGGATGACAATTTACCTTGGTGCATAGTAGATCATCCTCTTGACTTCATAGATGTAGGCTTTTATCTATATAGGATAATAAATCGAATTAATAATTATCTATACAGAGATAATATTTAACACAACCATCTCTTTGTTATATCTCTACTTTACAATTTCATATGATTATATCGTTAATTAAAATATAAAATCTTAATATTCATTTTAGCTCATCATTTTTTTCACTCAATGACTTGAATGTAAAACCACCGTTTGTAAATAGATCTTTATTTAGTATTGTATTCACTTCTCATTAATTTTACACACAAAAAGGTCAAAGCTATTGCTTCCTGCACTCCCCACAATTACTAATTACACCTTCACAATACTATAGGGAAAAACCCAAACATTCTGACAACAGTCGCATCGCTGCTATAGAGAAAGAAGAAGACAGAAAAAATGTTGCAGAGATACAAGAGAAGAGAAAAAACGCTGCAATGCATAAAAAATCTCAATCCAAAAAGTATTTCAAAAAACTCTTTTTAAAACATACTTCATGTTTGGATGTTCTGAAATACTCATTCTAAAAGACATTATATGCATTTCAGAAAATTAATTTGTTCTGCAAATCCCATTACAAAAATTTTATTCCGAAATATATTTCATTCATTCTGAAAATTCTCTTCCGGAAATCTCATTTTAGAAACTTGATTTTGAAAATTTTATTATGGAAATGACGTTCTAGAGCGCTTGTTCCAGGAAATTTTTGAAATATATCCAAAAGTCGTTTGTATGGAAGATAAAATGAACATTTTGAAAACTTGAGGAGGACGAAGAAATTGTGAGGGTGAAGGAAGTAAAAGCCGAAGATCAATTACCTTAATCTCATAAAGAGTTCGGCCCAAATTCAATAAACTTTGGATAGAGACATGTTTGAATGTAATTTTATTAATATTTCTCGTGAGTTATCAAGCTTGGAGGAAAGTCTAGATAGAGCCTAAGTTTCAACTTCGTGGTTCGATTTATTCCCTCATGCTAGCCTGCTAAATTTGATAGAACCAATTTCATATCATGATCCAATTATTCTGAAGCTTCTGCATCGCAAGTTTATATTTGAAGATGTATGAGTGGAGAGAAATTATTTAAATGGTGTGGTCTAAATTTATGACTCAAACACGACAATTTCCAAGTTAAAAGATGTGCTCATAAGACCTGGATCAGTGATGGCAAGAGACTAGAAACAAATTTCGTAATGATATTGACAATCTCAAGAAGCAATTGAAGGTGCTCAGGAACTTGATTACTGCAGAGTTTGTTTCGAAACTTCAACTAGTAGGCGACTTGGTTGGTGATCAAGATGGTGGCTAAGAAATATTTTCTCAACCTATATACCCTCTAATAATACTTAGTGTTGGAGGTTAAAAACTGTTTTAACCTAATGTATTTCCAAACCAAATGTTTTTTTTTTTTTTCGGCAAACCTAATGTATGATGTATGCATTTTACTTAAATATACAAAGCATGCTATCCTAAAACTCACATTTACTTAAATATATAAATTCAGAAAATTGTGTTGATTCAAAAATCAATATCACATGCACATATTCAAGCATTACATTTTTTATTCTAGATTGTCCACCGCATTGAGAGCATTCGACTTGTTCATAAATGCGATCCTTGTAATCATGTTTTCTTAAATGATCAAAATTTTATTGACTCCTCATTTCAATTTTTTTACTTTCATCCGAAATTTAAAAATTTTCACTTTGATCTTTAATGTACAAAAATCCCCTTGCTCTTTCCATTAATTCGTAACACTAATTCAATCAACTGAATGACTCATGACAGACTGGGACCATTTTCCTATCCGTTTGATTCAGCTCAACCAAACTAGCCTTTTAATCTTTTCCAAACTCATTAATTGCCCCACCAAAGAGCTATTCAAAATTTGCATTTGCTTCTAGATCTTCTCTAGATTTCTCATGTTTCAACGAAGATATGCATACCTCAGTCAGTGTGAATGTAAAAGTGAGAATATAGCAATCAGTTACATCTTCCTTCAATCCTCATCAATAGATTTACAGTTCTACAGTAAATGATTAATTAGAAAGACGCAGGAGCAGGTACCGTGAACAATCAGATTATAACTACCCTCCTCATCAAAAAACGAAAAGGCAAAAGCAATATTTAGTTAGTCAAAATTTCTTTTTCACAGTTTAATACTAATTTGTCCTTAACTTAGATGGCCGTCACGTACCTTTTTCCTTGCTACTTAAGGAGAAACTCTTTCTCAGCCAAAAAAGAACAATGAATGTATAAATCACAGTAGCAACTACAATGATGGCGCCAATATAGACACATGCAGTAGCAGCACAGACGTAAAGGTACCTACAGAACAATTGAACAAATTGAAAGTGTTACTTGCGGTATCTATAAAAGCAAGGTCAGAAAATCAAAATAAATCCCTATAACTTATAATTCAAAAAATCACTAGGGATAATTCTGTGATTAAATCATGCATCAACTTTAGACATAGGATTCAAGGAAAGCTCACTTGGGAGAAAAAACACTCCAAATAAACAAGTGATTCCTCATCAACAGCAGGACAATTGTGTACACAGTCAAGAGAACAGAATTTATGGTCAGCGGTACCAAGCAAGGAAATCCAAGAAGGGTCTTGAGAATTTCTCCGGAGTTTCCGTTCCTGATAACCAGTGGATAGATCATGGCCTTGACAGAGATGTACAGCACCAGACTCAGAAAGAATAACATCGGGGATGCATAAGTAATGATGAACATTAGAAGACCTGAAAGGAAGGTTGAGTGACTTGAAATTCCCTGCCAATGAAAGGTAAGACCTTGCTGAGGAAATAGATATTCATGGACAATTAAAATCCAAAATGTAAAGTAGAAACTAATATACTTTTTTTTTTTTAATAATTACAAAAAGAGAAATGGGAGACATTACAATAAAAGCTCCAGCTACGTCAATTGTAGCTAGTGTATTACTATTCCCAAGAGCAAAATGGCCTGCCATTCCCAGATAGTACAGAGCAGTAATCTAAAAAGAACACAGCATTTTAAACACTCGTTAAGCATTAAAATTTAAAAGGAAATGCTAGATGCGAAGGAGCAAGTAAATATAACATGCCTCGTCACAGTACAATTAATTAAGTTTGGATTGAAGCAAATTCTTATTTTTAGAACCTCTTAATTCAAGTAGAAAGTAAAGTAAAAGACGCAAAGATCATTTCTAAATAAAAGAACCTCGAAAATCAATTCCAACTATGAATATTATACCAACAAAATTAAGAATAAAAAGTATATGCTCTAATAGTGAAAGATTTTTACACAATCACCTAATCACAAATTACTGTATATAATAAGTTTATTAACTTCTAGAATAACTACTTTAAAAATAATACAAAACATGATTTTTTATTAGTTGACAACGTAAAAACTTTTACATTGACAGTCCATGCCTATTAAGCCCTAAAATTAATAATTGGTATATAAAAAAGGTGAACTTAAATTACCCTATATTAGAATCCAGGTCAATGACTCTTAGTGGGCACCACACTCTGGGACCTAAAACTGATGTCATATCAAATGGAAAAATAAAATCCAATATTTATCCATGAAATCTTGCAACTAACCTCAACCCACTGCTTATGACATGAACCACTGGAAGAAAAAGTAAGCATGCTGGCCAAGAATTGAATAAAGAGCAGCAACACAGGCATCGCATTGATGGATTGTTGAAGCAATAACTGCAGCAGACACCAGAAAGTTATGTACAAGCATCCAACTATGTACAAGGAATCCTTCAATACGAAAATACGTGTCATGTTCTGAACTTCAACAGGAACAGAAGCAGACATGCAGATGTTTTTCCTTGAGCATATTTCAGGAGTTTGCATAGGCATAATCCATGGCAAAATCAACACAACTGCAACAGTGGTGATTCCCAGAACAGCATAGAATACTTGTATTGATAAGTTCTCATCATTATTATATGGGATTGACATGTCCTGATGTTTCACAAAATGCTGTAATACCAACAAACCAGACATAAGCAAGCTAAACCAAATCACTGTTACAACTTTTGTTTTAGACTGCACTAGGTACAATATAGATATGCCCAAAATGATGACCATTGCACATGATGCTATCTGAATCAAGTTTATATATTGGTTGCCAGCCTGCTCAAGCCACTTGGCAATGTCAGGAAGATTAGTCCAATTTACACCACCTTGATGCCAGCCTCCCAAAATTCTTCCAGTAAAAAGAATAAGGAACAGTGAGCTTATTTGGCATCCTGATATATTTCTTTTTTCCTCTGTCGAACTGAGAATATCATGTGCTTTATTAAGATCCAAAGACTGTATTGCTTTACGAAAAAATAAGAAGTTAATTGTAGAAGTTAGGAAATTCCAAATATAATGTTCTTCCTCAATCATGGAACTTGATCCCATACTGATGACAAGGGTCAGGATGCCAAACAAAACGAACACCTCATCAAATTTCCATGGTGTCATATAATTTTCATGATCTTGCGTCTCCCAAGAAGGAATTTCTTTGTGGATGAAAAACACAAGTCCCAAAAGTATCAAGCATGATATGATCAAAGCAGCAACTCCAAGAACAAGTAAATTAACTGGTTTCTGCACAAACACAATCGTGATGAAAAGGAACTGAATGAGAAAAACTTTAAAGAAACAAAGCAGTTAACATGAAATACTGGTTCTTGATGCTCTCAAATAATATTAAGAAATTTTGAGTAAGATCACACATACATCAGTTGCTTTGTGTGATAACCACTCACTTGCTGAACTCAGAAACTCGTGATATGCGGCAAGAATGCTGTTATAACCTTCTGTACCATTAAACCTAGAAAACAAATGCCAAACAAAAAATTCAAAAATATTTCTAGTGGAACTGATTAAAAGTTAAATCTATGCAGTACAAACTTGTCTAGTACCTGGAGAATACTTTAGCCTTCCAGGCATCATGGAGAGTAGCAGCATTTACGTACAAGCAACAAAACAACTTCTCCTCCCTACCTTTACATTCACTGATTGTGGGTTCAATATTAGTAATGAAGGTGTCACAGAGAAGATTTCTACAGGATAAACCAGGCAATTGTGCTTGAAGTAATCTGAACAACTGCCATGAGTTCAACTGCAGTGCCCTAAGCTTTTGGTCATCTAACTCCCCAAAGAAGCAAAAAGGAAAAGATCACATAATTTTACTGTTAAAAAATATAATATGCTTGATGAAAGCAGATATCAGAAAATGTCATATCACCTGCTGTATTCTTCTGTTAAATAGACAAGCATAGACAAAGAGAACTAACCTGTCAGAGAGTCAACCATTTGAGAGATCAAAACACCAATATTATTTTTGGGAATTGGCACGCCAAAAAGTAAAGCTAATGTTGGTGCAATATCAACCTGGTGCACAGTAATAAGATGTAAATTGCATACATATTTGACTGCTAACCATGATCTCTAGTTAAATGGTATTTTGTCATTGACTCTGATTAAACTGTATGATAGGTTCAAGATTTAAAAACCAGAAGCAGAGAGTGCTGGATAGTTAGATAACAGAATAAGTTGCAAAGGGAAGGAGAAAACTCATGTAAAGACAAAGAGTTTCATTACATATGAATGCATGGTGACAGAAGCAGACTAATACACTGAATGCAAGAAGATTCCTTCATGGCTTGCAAACGAAGGCAAATACATTGAAAGTCAGAGAAGTTAGGAAAATTATCAACAACTGTTAGTCCTGTCTGCACTACAGCCTACAAACATTAAGTATAGTAGTGTTATTACCTGGAAAATTGTGTCAGGATTGGATGAAGAATGGTGAAAGGTATGGGGTTTTGGCCCAATAAATAAGGCTATAGAGTCTGTTTCCTCGTAGGATGAACCCCCATGATTACCATTCTCAGTCATTCCATGGTCACTGACTACAACCTGTCCATCCATTTGCACAAGGGATTAAATATATTTGAAAGGACTTGGTCTTTACAGTTTTAACTAATAATTAGCAAATGATAGCAACAGAAAGATATATAGAAAACATAAACTACAATTTAGAATAAATAACACTTAAGGTACAAAACTACAAATGAAAGTTAAAATAACTATTATAGATATGTATAGTGTACAACAAAAAGTGGAGACTTGAAACCCCATCATGCATTGCTTTCTACTCATCCAAGAACATGTGTTGGAAATAATGTAGTCGTAGAATAATGTAAAAGGGAAGAACTGTTTATTAATTAGGTAATACTGTAAAATTACATTCTTGAAATTATGTGTAATTACAATAATTTATATACCTAATATCTTGTTTCCTCTCTCTCTTCAGTGTACAACCTCAAACATGCAAATGCATCATTCCTGAAGATTAACTATACCAGAACCATATAAAGAAACTAAATAGAATTAAAACAATAAAGGAACTTGTGTTATCTGCCACTTGAATCAATTGGTTATTTGAAAGTTTGTTTATTCCAATTCTCTTACCAAATCCTTTAGGCAGAAAGTTGGTTATCAGCATAGTTCACTATTCAATTCGACATAGGATGAAGAATGTAGGAATTGACAGCTTCATCAATTAAAATATTGAAAATGGGACATTTACCCTAACTACTTCTAAGAAAATTGTTAAAATCCAACTTTGATTCTACTCTCGGCAAGCTAGGAATAACTAAAACTCATTACGCAGCTTGGGGTGTGGGTGTTAGGAACCAATCCTATGTTTAGGAGAAATCACAGTATATCATTAATTGGAAGGGTTGCAATCAACTATTCTAATTTTATTTCATTTCTGTAACTTTGGATTCCTAGTTAATTTTGGGAATATCCTATTTATTGTTTTCTTTTAAAATTCTCTTCCTTTTTACTATATAATGTATCTCTGGACGTATGAAATAACTTTCTTCATTATCATATTCATATTTATTATTGTCTTACTTCGTAAGTGCATTGTAATTTCTACTTTCTTTTCTTTTCTTTTTAGTCACTTACTAACTCTAGTCAGTAACAGTTGCAGTTCTCTTATGGTTATTTTGTTAGAGTATTAATACTGCTGCAATGGATATTCCTCCCATCAATTTTCCACCACCTCAAACTCCATTAATGTTAATGTCTTGAAATGCCCACACCACAATAAACAAGTCATCAATTTCTGTAGTACGAAATTCAAGAAAAAAAGGATTGTCACAAACCAGAAGTGTCTTCCCTTGATCATTTTCTAGATTTTGCAAAGTATTTATATGAATCGTCTTCACTACTTCATCCATTTCAACAAGTTTTGAAGCCATTAAAACACTGAAATAGTATATGTCCAAGTTAAGCTATGAGAACAGAATGAAATGGCATGCATAGAGTGAAGAGAAAATGATGATACCTGTTGCGCCCACCAAGATGTCCAACATGATCCAAGCCTAGATAATGAAGTATCTATAATAAATTTAGTAAAATGTATATAAATGAAATTATATCCACAGTTTAGTAAAACGTATATAAATGAAATTATAAAGCATCATGCAATTTCGAACTAGACAAAATATCCACAATTGATGCATGCTGAAACTAGATAACATACAACTCTGAACAATCCTTATACTACAAATGAAGCTTAAGACTTAACTTTCACTGAGAAGTTTAAAGGCATCAATTTAGTGCATATGTATATTAAAAAAAAGTCAAGAGTTGAAAGAAGTCAGTTGATAATAGAGATAAAAACAAAGCATGTATAATCGAGCAACCAGTAAAATGATGCAGTATACGGTGTAAGTATTAATAAGTAGAACCACAACAAATGTAGTTTTTTTTTCCTACTAGGTATAATCACACAACTGGAGCAAAACCAACTCTTATATTATAGTTGATAAAATCACAAGTTCTTGTTAGGTATAGAAAGAGACAATCAACCTAACCAACTTACAGTTAATAAAAGGTAGTACTAATTTTCTAAGATTTCAATTAAGTTCATCTAACAGCACACTTGGTAGTTGGCACTAGTTATAATAATAAGAAAATGGTAAAGTTGATGATTCTGTTATCAAATATCACAGGATCCCTGAAGTGCATCTCTTGAAAAAGACTAGTGATATACCGTTTAGAATGAAAGGAAATGAAAGGGAAACTATCTCCATGTAATAAAACTGTTAAAGTTCCAAACAACCAGCGGCAGTCGAACAGTCTCTTCTTATTTAATCTTCAAAATTTACAAACACATTCAATAAAATCATACTGAAATCTTTTCCAAGAAATTTATTTGTATGGAAACAGTTATTTTTCCCAAAAGAAAACAAGGGATATAAACAAGTTTTGGAATGCATGAAAAAACTCAGAAATATGCCAAAACTCACTTGGAAAGGTAGACAACATATGCACACTAGAAAGTGAAATTTATATTTATATCCAAATACAATACACAGAAATAGACCAAAGCAAGAATACACGACACCAATTGTTCATCAGTAATATGACAATAATAAAGCAGCCGCCAATCTTTTGGCCACAAAAAGAACATGCAAATGTTTGAGGGAAGGGCATTAAAACCTTCAGGTTCAATACTACTGACTGAAAAAATAGGTTAAGGTGCAGAGAAAATATGTACTAGTTTGTAAATTGCAAATTATCCAAAAATGGAAATTCAAATAATGTCAGCTGGAAACCAACCAAATTACGAAGTAGTCACAACAATTATTTACCAGAAAATTCCAATCATCTCTACTAAGCTCATCAACAAGATGTCGAGACACATTTTGATCCACTTGTACAGTATCTTTAACCTGCAGTAGTAAAAAGCTTCAGCAAAACAATGTAAAATAATAAAGCAATCATACTACTTTATGTATAAACATATAAACATAAAAGCATAGTTACAACATGCCAAGTAAACAAACACATTACTTTGTCCTTGTCTGAGGCATTAGAAATTATTAATGAGAAATCTTAATGGATTAAGTGGTCAAATCAAATATTTTCATTTTATACTCATAAAGCAAACTTACAAAAAAGCTGGTAACTCCATCATGTCTTTCAAATAAACCAGGAAACAACTTGAGCCATGTATCATCACCATGCATGACCATTTTCCAACCAATCTTAAAGAACTGTGCTGCAATAAGCAAATAATGGTGACATCTTTACCAACAAAAAAAAGGTTGATTTTTCCAACATTGGTTGCTACAATAATACAACTAACCAAGAAGATTATCTTCTAAATAAGCCTGGGTGTTAAAGTTGAAAGCCACATCCAGGAAACCGCCAATTGCCCCAGAAACCATGGCCTGGAAAGAGAAACAAAAAATATATGATCAATAGATGTCAGAAAAAGGAAAGAAAATCAATAAACCGCGTGCCTTCCTTCCTTACTTCCACGTTGGAAACAGGATAGGACACTAACCTTCAAACGAGGCATTGTAACAGTTGGAGCAGCAGCTATAGCATGATATCCAACAGCCGTACCATTTGCCAACAATGACTGTGTATACGGCATAGCTTCCATAAAAACTTTGCTAGGAGGCTGACCCTTCTTGCCAAGCACAAATTCCGCTGGAAGACCATCAATAACCTACAGCAAAACCATAGACCGAAGCTCGTGAAAAATCACATGAGCAACCAAATTAGACCTCAATGAATACGACATCTCCGGAAAAGGTACATACCATTAAGACAAGTCGATCATACAAAGGAGGAACCTCGGATACTTCCTACACAAACAACATTTTCTAAATCCATGAGTGCACACACAACAAAACTAAAAGCAGAAATGATAATTGCATTCCATCAAATCAATCAATCTATAACAACCATAACAGACAAATGAATATCAAACAAATGATTATTCGTAATAAGTAAAGATAATTTAAATATGAAAGCCAAACAAACAGAACAGAATACGCGATTCACCACCACTACCTGATACAAAAACCTGAGACTATCAGGAAGCAGAGACGCATCGCTATGATTTGAGACGTCGCGGACATCGCAGGTCGGTCGTCGGAAACTCTCCGAACCACTGAGGATGCAAGTAGAAAATTGAGAATTGAATAAGTGGAAAAGGTTGGTTCGGAAATGGAATGATAGTATTATAGTGTTACCTGTGGCCGGTGAGTAGTGGTTTGACGGGGAAGAAGCCGAAAACGAAGATGGAGAGACCGATGAACTGGATGGTAACTGCTGCAACGGTGAATAGTGTCAGCTTAGTGCAAGAAACTGACGACATTCGTCTACCGGCTTCTCTATCAGTCCTGGAATCCGCCACCCTAGTAGTCAGAGAACGGTGAAGTTGTAGGGACTAACGGAAAGAGAGTTGGGTGCAAAAGGGACAATTCTTGAATGTTACCGTGGGCTATTTTGTCGTTTGCAATGTACAAAACTATTAATATGCTAACATTTGATCGAGTGAGTTATTACATGTTTGATATTTTTTTCTTTGACTTGTCTTATTCTTTATAGTTTTATTTATTATTATTTATAAAAATAAAATTATTATTATAACTAAAATTAATTTTATTATTATTAGAACTAATAATTATAATAATATTATTATTATTAGTATGATCAATATTATTAAGAATAACTCAAATAATATAAAGAAAGTTATTATTTAGTAATATTATAACATATTACTTAATAAATTAATTGTAATATTATTAAGGCTTAAATACATTTTTCGTCATTATTTTCGTAGTGTTTGTTGTGGATGGTTCTCATTTTGACATAATGTTTAAAATGGTCCTCATTTTGACCGAATGTTTAAAATGGTCCTTATTTTCGTAATTCGTATTTTGTTTTGTCATTTTTTGTGATACCGTTTAAATGTAATATAAACACCCAATGCAATGTAATATAAACAATGACACCTATACAGTATACAATGTTTCGTTAATGACGACGTCACAGAAAAGGAACAAATAAAATACGAATTACGAAAATGAACACCATTTTAAACATTCGGTAAAAATGAGGACCATTTTAAACATTCGGTAAAAATGAGGACCATTTTAAATATTCTGTTAAAATGATGACCATCCGCAACAAACACTACGAAAATGAGGACGAAAAAGGTATTTAAGCTTATTATTAAAGTTGTATCTTTTATATAATTTGAATTTTATTATAAAAACCTTAGTTATAGTTATTACTATTGTAAAATGTAATAAATATTATTAATATTAATTTTATTACTATAGTTACTATTAATTTTAAAAATACATTTAAAAAATGTTAATGTTTTAATTTTTTTTATAGTGTACTAAACAATAGATAAATAAATAAAAATATAAAGAATAGAAGAATAGGAGAAGAATATAATTATTTTTTATAAATATTATTATAACTTATTACGCCAGATTTCTTGAAAGCATGATATTTCCATGATATAAATGGGTATTAGTATTTAGAAGTTTAAGTTTTGTGCATGCACACCAAACAACATTTACATCTTCAAGTTCCTTCTATTATTATGTAGATGATGATGGATTGTAGTTTGGTTTAAATGGTTAAATAATAGAAACGGGAATTTTTGAATATAATATTCAATGTATAGAATTATGCACATACATTAACTTTTACCATTTTCAAAAAGAAGATTCTTATTATTATATATTAAATAAGTGGGGTTAAAAAATAGTCTAAGTTTCCAAAATTTTACATAAAATAGAATAGGTTCTAGGTTTCATTCATTATAATAATATCATTTTAATTAATTATTAAATTTATACTATGATTCTTTAAAATATTATAAATTATAAATTAACTTATAAGCATTTTATATTAACTATAAAATATTTTTTAACTAGTTTTTATTATTTATCATTTAATTAAAAGGTTGGAGCTCAAATCTCAGTTCATGAAGATCAAACTTGATCTAACTCACGCGAGTTTAACATAATTTAACTCTTACTTAACTTGAACCTAACTTGATTATACTTTTTTTTCTAATTTAGGCCTAATTTAATTTAAGTTCAACACAACTTGACTAAAAGTTAGCCACATTAATTTGGTTTGACTTCAGTCCGCTTGAGGTTGACCCAACCTAACCATGTCTGACTTGAGCTTGATCTGATATGACTCACCCTAACCTAGGTTACGCTCAACCTAACCTAACATGAATTCATTAGGAACCAACCCATACTTATTTGGGCTTGATCCAACTCAATCTCACATTGACCTTACCTATACCAGTCCAATTTAACCTGACAGTAGATTGAACTCAGCCTTATTTGGGTGGCTAACTCAACTTGCTTAGGTATAGTTTGACCTAATTTGGCTTGGACAGCTTTGCATGACTTTAACTCAGTTGACCTTTTCCGAACTAAAACCAAATTAGTTTATGCTTGACCTAACTCAATTTTAATTAGGTATAGGCCAACTTGACTTGATACTAGTCTAGCTCAACTCAAACTTACTTGACAATACTTAATTTAAACCTGACTTGACTTGTCTCAACACACATGGATCCTACCTAAGTTGGCATCATCAATATTTTGCTCAAATTGAGCCTAGCTATGCTCGAATTGAGCTTAGTTTGAAAGCTTAATATGGTTCTGACTAGATCCTATCCATACGAGGATGACTTTAACTTGACTTTGATTGTGTTCAGCCTAACTCGACGTGACTTGAGTCCAATGGTATGACCTTAGGCAGACCCATCTTCGCCATACTAAACTTGAACCCAACTTAACTTGGCCTTACTTGAATTTGGTTCGTCCTAGTCTAATTTGGACTTGTCCTAACTTAATTTGACATAGACCCGATCACATTTGTTATAATCTAAACCTATCTTAACTAACTTAACATGATACTATAACATAACTTGATCTAGTCTAGGTCCATCTTAACTAACTTGGCATAGTCCTCGTTTAATCTAATTTAATCTTAATCTAACATAATCCTACTGATACATGACTTGAATTTTTTATTTAGATTAAATAAATATTTTAAGTAAATATTTTTTATTTTATTTTTAAATATTGATTTTAAATTTAAAAAGTAATCCAGAAGATGATCCTAGTGGTGAAACTTTTGTGAAGACTTGCATTATATACTTTTTATTTGTTGGTATCGCACATCAGAATATTTAATCTATGGTCAAAAACTAAGAGAGGGGGTGAATTGGATTTTTATAAGTCTTAACAGATTTTAAATTTTTTCTCAAAATTTAAATGATTAACTTAAAATCACAATTACTTTAAATACAAGTGCAGATAAATAAAGAGGTTAAGGGAGGAAGATGCACATTGATATTTATACTGGTTCAGATCAAAAGACCCTACGTCCAGTTGTTAGTCTCTTAAACAAAGAGATTAACTCAATCACTATAATAATCATATTACAATAGATTATAAAAGAGTAAGGATTAGAAAACACCTCTCTTGAACAACCACAAGAGATTAACAAAAGCTCCCCCTGAATCACACAGAGGATGACCAGCTTTCCTAGCAACAACACAACACTCAATCTTTTAAGAACTTTACTTAGAAAAAGTTATCACTCACTCACACTAGGCTTTTCAAAGCTATTTTTAAGAATATCACAGAGTAACACTTTGCAGTCACAGCACAAGAACTCTGAATCTTAAAAAGGTGGTTTGAAGTTTGGAAACTGAGTTCTATTTAAAGATATTTTCGCAGGCTGAGTTAGAAATGAAGAGTTTAGCTTAAACTGCCAAGGATAATCGATTACTATTTAAGATAATCGATTATTCCAGTGATTTTCGAAAACAAAGTTTTGCAATGTTAATCGATTACCGAAAATGGTAATCGATTATCTCATGTACAAATTTGAACAAATACTTTTATAACTGTCAGTGGATATCGATTATTTCAAGTCGTTTTTCAAGAGCCAAGTTATAACTGCTAGTAATAATCAATTATCATTCGTGGTAATCGATTATCTTAAGTGGGTTTTGAAAAATAGAATTTTTTGAGTTGGTAATCGATTATTATAAGTTGGTAATCGATTACCGTACTGATTTTTACGAAAAAATGAGTTTCTCTCAGAGGAGTTGCGAGCTGGCTGTTGTTCTAACAATTTTGCACCTAACTAGAAAAAGCACATAACTAGAAAAAATTTAAGTCTATTACAATAAGAACCTTTTAAACATAAACTATACTGTCTTCAATATCTTCAAGTGTTTTTTTCAGCATCTTTATCATCACCAAAATCTTTTAATCAATTTTTGTTAACAATATAATTTTTTCTCGTGTTTTTTGGCCTTGGCCATGTTAATCAAGGTCAAACTTTATGGATTTAGCCAAATTCACGTCTCATGCACTAATAATATTTCCACTTATTCTTCATGCTCGTAATGAAACACACCCTTTAAAAGTACATCACTCTATTATTGTAAAAAAAAGCCCATTTTCTCTTATTTAATGTTATAATTTTTTAACCATTCTATCATTTACTTTTTGGTGTGAGTAGAGATATTATTGCATGCAAATTAAGGTATGACCGTTAATAGGCATGCAGATTCTAATATAAATGTACAAGTTTTATATTAACAGAATAACTTTAAAAATATAAGTTTTTGTATTAACAGAATAAATACTACATAGATCTTTAATAAATATTTTAAAACTCATTGTAAACTGTATATTATAATTTGTAATTAAATGATAATATAAAATAACTCATTAACATATATTATTATTCAAAGAATATATAGATATCCTCTCTTTACTTTTTTTTAATTAATTAGACATTTATAATTGTTATAATTGTGAATTTTCATAATTGATTCTTTAATCGAATAAGAGCGTGTTTGGGAATGTGTTGAAAAATTGATTTTGGAAGAAACAGTTATGTTAACGCATATTAATGATATAAGTTTCTATTTAGATATGAATTTTTCAGTTTAAAATCAATTTTAAAATTAAATCTAACATAATTTTGTATTGAAAAATCACGTCAATACGACGTGAAACCAAACACGTTATAAGTCATTCTATTAAGTGGTTGTGTGCTAGTATTTTAAGATCCTGAAGTTTAAAGAAAACACAATAAAAAAAGAAGAAGCGAAAACAGAGAGAAAGCAAGAAAAACAGCAAAAGATTTACTGATCCAACATTTCAGACTTTGCCAGTTTTAACAAGTGATTCACGTGCAGGAATCATGTCAAGTATAATGCTGCAAATAAAGTAACCACATCATAACTAGTCACAGCACAGATACATCACTCTATATCAGTGAGAGGATAATTTCTTTAAAAATTAATAAATATTATTATCATCTAATATATAGATTTGTAAGTTATTATATTAATATAGATTTCTCAAGTAATACTGGAGTTAATTTATTAGCAGAATAAATTTATCAAGTTTGGGTCCATCAAGTTGTAAAAGAAATTTAGTTTTTTTTAATCTATAACACACTATACAAAGGTATGCAATTTTTTATCCATTTTTTAATATTTTTTATTTGATAATTTTAACCTGTCATAATTTATAGCCTTGTATAAAAATATATACTTTTTAAATTGTCTTCGTTATAATTATTAATTAAATATTTTATCTTTTAATATATGAAAATAATACTTTTTTTATTTAATACGTAGTGGTGCAATTTCTCTTTCCAAATATAATTAGGTAACTTTTTTCACTTAAAATATTTAATATACACATTTTTTTTTGTTAATTTTAAAATTACACTTTTAAAAATATATTATATAAATATAAAAAATGCAAAAAAATGTTCCCCTAATCTTATAAAATCTTTGAATACTTCTCAAAAAGCCATAAATTTACTCAAAAAAAATCCACGGATCTTACAGTGGGATATTAAGAATCTTAACATTAAATTTTATATCATACCTGTTTTAAATTCTGATAATGGTATGATTATTTTCTAATTTGCTATTATTAGAAGGAAATTTTTGCATAATCTTAATAAATTGCAAAAATATGTTTTGAGCATGCCATTACCCCCTTCATTTGAAACCATTAAAGAAGATCCATTCTCTTCTTATAAGAAAGTTGTGACCAAAGGCAAAACTTGTGGCAATCTTGTTGTTTTCTTGCCTCTTCTTGCATACAATCTCCCATAGGAGGCAAATCAGTTAAGTTCCATGGTTTTCCTTCTACAGGTAACAAACCTATTACATGTTCAAAATTGTTTGTAGTTAAATTAAAATTGGTTTTTCTTTCTTGTTCTTTACTGAAATAGTTACTACAGGGCATGCAACATTTTCGAAGTCACTATAACTCAGAAGTTCAAATGATAAGAGGTGGTTTTCCTCAGCCATTGATCTCTAGGACATACCAAACCAGTTTCTTGAAGCAAAGATCCAAGGCAGAGATCAAAGTTGTAGCAGCAAAGAAACACAGTGAAGCTGAAAAGAGACGTAGAATGAGAATCAATGGTCAATATGAAACCCTCCGAACTATCCTCCCCAACTTGATCAAAGTAAGTGTCAGACACAAGTATATCAAACCGTCACTACAAACCAATCATGTGAAACTGAAAATTCCTACATTTATTTCAATTGTTTTTGATTCCTAAATAATTTCCAAAAAGTTAGTCTTCTTCCCTTTAAAAGTCATGTGATAAAGACATATTACAATTTGAGGAGACAAAAACGAAGTTTTAGAATACTGAAAACATGTTTGTGGGGCTATTTATAAGTTGGCAGATTAGAATTCTGTCATTTTGAATTTATTTTTGCAAGCATGGTGAAATAGATTTTGTTATGAACAATCAGAAGGACAAGGCATCGGTGTTGGCAGAGACTATAAAGCAAGTGAAGGAGCTGAAGAAAAAGGTATCGAAACTGGAACAAGACAGTTGTGGTAACTCATCAAAGGATGTTGTTAAGTTTCCTAGTGGGGCAGACAGGTTGAGCTTGGAAAAATGTAGTAACGAGGAGGGCCTAGTGAAGGCTACATTGAGTTGCGAGGATAGTCAGGGATTGATGTCTGCAATATCAAGGGCAATGGGATCAGTGAAAACCAAAGTGGTGAAGGCTGAGATAGTGAGTGTGGGTGGGAGAAACAGAAGCGTGTTGTGGGTGCAAGGTCTTGGGAATGATCGTATGGGGATGCTCAAGAGCTCTTTGAAGATTGCCATGCACAAGCCAGCTTTTAAGATGCGCCGTTCTACTCAGTAAAAAATCTGTGCTCTTCATTCTGACTTCTAACGATGGAGGAATGTTGACTCAGTTAGGAGCTATAACAAGGACTAATAACAATATTTTTAGTTTTGAGGGTTGTAGAATAATGACGACTTCTCACGTTTAGGATTACTTTTGTCTCCTTTCGCAAGAAAAATTTAGCTTTTACAATTTAGTATGTGTATGAATGTATGTAGGACTCTTCATATAAAGTATATGATAATGTGATGGGTTATTATGTAAGGTGTTTGATAAGGGATATGGAACATATTAACATGAGAATGAAATTGTTTCGCATTTTGTCCATGAAACTAGTTGGTAAGACGCAACAGCCTCATGTTAGTGATCACCAGCCGCCAGAGTAGTAGAATAGGGAAAGAAATCCTGAGAAATGCATAATTAAAGATCACAGAAGTAACTTGGCAACGGACAGAGCTCCGTAGTAACGTTGAACCAAATCACAGTGCAGGACACTTGGTAATTATTAACTGCAAAAACTTGATTATAATCGGTGAATTATCACTCGATTTATTTTCCTTTATTGGTTTCCTCATTTTTTATGGTTGTTCTATATACTGATGAATAAATAAAATCATTCGAGTACAGAATGAACATTGAACAGGAATCCTCATTCTATTTGGATTAGCGAAATACTGATTTTCTTCACTACACCAAAAATATCCAAGATGATTGCTTAAATCTCAACTCAAACTCAATAAAACGTTTGAGCTGATGCATCTCCACTTGTTCTTCTCACATGTACACCAGAATTTTTGTCATAATGGTTAGCAGTGATATACCTTTTAAGGTCAATTCCCCTACTGCCACTGTGATTTTTGTTTTTGTTAGCATATAAAACTGCTTTATCTTCTGTGTCCTGTCGGAGCCTTCTACTTGCACCACTATCCACTAAGAAATCTGTATCCAAATTATCATATGAGGAAGATGCCACCACGTTAGATGAAAGCCCATAGTGGCTATACCAATTGGGTCCCACCTCACCAAATATGTAATCCGAGAAGTCAGCGGAACTGGCCGAGTCCTTGATACTCGCAGTACTACAAGAACTTGCATCTGAAGAGCTGAAAAGTGAGCTTTCACTAGAAGAATCCACCATTGTATTTCTTCCCCCATACTGGAATCTCCATTCTTCTGGATATGCAAAATCATTGCTTAAGGAATCATCGACATCATTCCAGTTAGGGTGCTTGCCATGCTTCTGCTGTAGGTAGGAAGAATTACCGCTTGTAACATTGGAATTTGATCTTGTTTTAGAAGTAGCAGGAATGGCTTCCAGGTTCCTCCTCTTGAATTTTCCAGCAGAAGATATTGCAGTGCTACTTACTAAACCAAGTGGTTTAGGAGAGTACCTGAAGGTTTTCAAAATTAGCATATAACAATGCTATAATTAATGCCGAAATATTCTACAGAAATAATAAACATATCTGGCAAGAAATTATACATCAACATCCACAGGCCTACTACCTTGCATAAAGAAGCATGTATGCCCTTTCTGATAAGACTCTTGACAATTCGACAGGTTCTACCTACATAGAAGCACAGATTGCATCCTCAGTTTACATACAGAAATTCACCTAATAAATATATTGTGCAGATTGATATTACCATCACTTTTACAATCGTAAATATTGATAACAAAAGTTTAAGAAATAAAATTCAAATTGTATTTTCACAGATATTTTTCAAGAAAGGTTTAGGTATTTCTTTAAAATTTGAGAAACCAAAGACAGTAATAACTTCAAAGAAGAATTTATAATATTCTATGATGCATCTGACACTTAACAAATTAAAAAAAGTACTTTTAATAAATAACTTATTAGCCATTGACAAAACCCTTATAACCTTGTACTATGACATGCTTCAAATTTAAAACTTAATCTTATTAATTACAATTGTGGAAGCTGCTCACATTTTTTTCTCAAATACAGACCAAGACTAGTCTCATGTTGAAACCACGTCTGAAAAAAATTGCAAAAACATCCTAATTTTAGTCTCTTCTTTTAAAATTGATTCTTCATATATTGATGATGAGACATGAGTACCTTTCTTGTCATGAAAAAGTAAGCACGTATGAAAATCAAAGCCAAAAAATCAAATGATAGCATCATTTGCATAATTTTTTTTGGAAGGTGGGGAGAGGGGGGTGAAGGAGACATCAGACAGAGAAAAGGTAAATTAGAATAAAAAAAGTCACCCTGCTGTCATCAGTCCTGAACCATTCCCCCTGAATGTTCTTCACATAACAGACATAATGGCCTGAATATGCTGCATTCATGATATCCAAATGGACAACCACTGCATACAGGCTGTATAATGGAGATTTATCCTTTGTTCCGCTCATATAGGGAGCCATATTCAGGACCTCAGGGAACTGAACCGACTTGTTCAACTTCTCGAAGTTACCAGACTGCCAAAATAGAATCAGAATACGCATGAGATACAAAATATAGAAGTAAAATAACATATTATAGAGCAAAGTAACTAGATGACAAGCAAAACTTCCAAATCAGTATTGGAGGTACCTGAAATCGTTTTAATACAATTGTAAGAATATTTGGTGCCTCCAATACGGTCAACTTCTTTCGTGCTTTCTCATATGTTTTACACCTGTATAACAAGAAATAAACAAATTCAATGATTTAATATTGAGATTGCGTCCCACACAGGAAAGGAAAAGTAACCCTCAAAATACCAGTTTTGTGCCTGTAAACTGCATGACATTTGTAGTACTACTTCAGTTTATATAAAACTGGAATAAAAAAATTCAGATAACAGACTTTGCATTGTGCATACATAGTACCTAAGTTCTGATAACCTAGTAAGTTTTGATTGTATGATCCTACGAGAGGAGGGAACCCTGGCATTCTGAGTAACAGAAATCATAGGCAAGCAGAATCACAGTCGGATTACTATCTTCGTTGTGAACTCATGGGATCGTCAATTCTCGTCATGGAAAACACCCAGACTATGGGTTGGATCCTTCTAACCCAATTTTTCCTTTCTCTTCATTTGTGATCCACTCTTGGACTCTCCCCCTTCACCTGCAATCAACAACCCTCACAAACTTCTCTGCTGCTGCCAACTGCAACCACCCCACTCTTAGACCCTGGCATGCAGGATTGTTCACAGGGATCGTTGGCTAGCAGGACCACAGTGGGATCACAATCTTCATTGTGAACTCATGGGACCGTCAATTCCCAGCAAGACAAAGACCCAAACTCTAGGTCAGATCCCTTTGACCCAGTTCTAAAAATCCTTGGTTCCTTTTCTCTTCATTCGGGACCCCCTCAAGGACTCTACCATTCTCACTTCATTATCTGCAACCAACAACCCTCAAACTTCTCTCCGTTGCAGCAAACAGCAACCGCTCCACTCTTGAACCTTGGTGAGGTGAATTGTTTGAAGGAATTGTAAGCAAGCAGGAGCACAGGGGAACCACGATTCTTCATTGCGAACTCATTGGATCTCTTTGACCCAGTTTTAAAAATCCCTAATATCTTTTTTCTCTCTGTTTGCGATCCGCTCTTGGACTCTCCTAGTCTCACTTCATCAGCAACATATAAATTTCAAACTTCTTTGCCAATCGCAACTGACCATCTTCACTCAGTGCTGCCACCACCACGCTGCCCACCCTTTGGCTGTACAAAGTGCAAACGGCTGATTCTGCACTCAGTCTCTTCTCTTGCTTAGCCTCTACCTTCTATTTTCCACTGTGCCTTCTGTCACTCTCAGCTCCCCTCCTTGTTGTCTTAATAATTTTGGACTAATACAAAATTATATTTGGATTTAATAACTTGTTATGATTGTGATTTTTCAATTTAAGTTTGTTTAATGCTGTCATTGAGTGTTGTTTTTTTATATTTGATTTTTAAGCAAATGCATATATAACTATACTTTTTGCATTTTGGGTAGGAATGGAGGATATTATGAACAAAGTAACTAATGTTCACCCTACCCAATTCTAGTTAGAATCTTGAGTTTAAACCATGACTATAATTGCATATATAGTTCGATGAAATCAAATTAGCTGAACAAAAAATCTAGATATGTTCCTAAATTGAAGCAAGAAACTCATCAAACAAACTACATCATAGTTAGTCTAACCACAAGGTCCCACAGAATTCTTCTACCACGCAATCCACAAAGTATGGTGTGTAAGCTTCACATTTTTCTTGCAAAAGTACCTTCAGAGAGGATTGTAAAATTCATCTAAAGATGAGTCATCTAAATCAATTTGACAGGATTCACAAAAGCCCAGAACGCCACTAGTAGATTCAAGATTTTAAACAGAGCGCTACAGCAGGGTAGCTGAGTAGACCCTAGCTGCTACAAGGACTGTCGTAAAAGACAGTTCAGTATAGAAACTTTCACATGTGAAATAGCAACCTGAAAATCAATAAAAGACTGCTATTTCTCATTTTATCTCTCAACTCAACACCACTTACGTGTACAACTCTCCCCACTCAGCACTTTGGAGAATAGTTTCCCTTCTCTGGCAACTGGTTTCTCTGCCTCTTTTTTCTCTGTCCATTATTATTATTGATATTATTCACCGCCTCATTTTCTGAGAATTTATATACACTATATAAAAGAATTTCAGAATGGCGGTATACTATAATGTATTTAGTATTCAAATCTGAAAAACACTTACACATTTCTAAACCTTCAAATCAATTTTTAATTGTTTCAATAAGTTTAATGTTCTCTCAATAAAATCCTAAACTTAACCTTCCAATAGATTTAGGGCCTTTCCTTCTATTACTTTTGAAGGTGCACACAGCTTTGTTTATAACTTCGTACACCAAATAGATGAATTACCAAATTAAAACTACAGTAATTTCTCATTCAGTTTGGGAATTTAATTAGTTAAAAGCTCAGAATCTGAATTTTGAAGATTTTATCATGAATTTTAACCTCAAAAGATAAATTAAGTAATAGTAGTCAAATTAATATCTATGTTGTACCATCAGAAAATAGAAACAAAATTAGATTGCCACACAACTTAACCATAATACAAGCAATGCATTATATTTGCCAAAGAAAAAGGAAAGAAAATAAAAGAAAAGCAAGCACACGAAAATCATAATAGATCAGAATGGAATTGGAATAAATGTGAAAATGGAAATAATGACAAACCTGCTGCAATTATACTTGTTATCTTTATCCAAGATTTCAGGTGCAGTAAATTGTCCCAGGGCCTCTTCTAAAGTTCCAATATCACCATCAATCTCAACAGTAAGATCCATCATTCTCTCATACCTCTCAGATTTTCCCAAGCACCGTAAGCACTTTATCTGCAATTAACATCAAATATATTTTAAGTTTTAGGAAAACTATCTTCTTACAACTCTTTAAAAGTTGAAACATGTCAACCTAATAAAAAAAATAGATCTTTAGTTGTAACAACCTTTGATCGAAGATAACCTCCAAAAGTGTAACCAACTAGAGTTGTTTCTTCTGCCAATGGACTTGAAACACTGGCTTCCTTGAGGCAAACAGATTGCATTGTATCAACTGCACACCTGCCCAGTTGAGCAATTAATCGTGTAGACAACTTGAGGTATAAATTGTTCACAGCTTAAGCAATTATTTTCCTCACCTTAAAAACTCATGTGCGTCTTCTTCCCTCCCATGCCCAAGATGGCTTCCAATCTTGTGTATCTTAGACAATATCCCAATTGGTGAAAGTGGAGAAATCCCTTCTTTTGCCTTCTGAATTAGATGTTCAAACTCACATGTAAAACACCATCCCTTCTTTTGACCTAGTGAAAGCATTATGAATGTTTAATTAATTACCAGATCCTGATAATTGGACAAGTTAAATCATGACGATATTATTAAGAGGAACTTGCATCGTTTTGAATGGAACCCTTGATAAAGATATGAAGTCAAAGGCCGAGTATATGCCAAGCACTGAAGAACAGCATTTGCGTAACAACTGCAGGATGAAGCATTTCAATTAGCAAGGTAATAAATGTTGAATAGAAAAAAGCTACACAAACAAACACTAGCTGTGCCTCCCATGAACTAATGAAACACAACAGAAAACGGAATTGAAGACCAGTATGAAAGTAGCCAGCCAGTATTAGCAACTAGAATGTTTACTTGATGTTTTCTCAAAAGTTTCTTTCATCTCAATTTACCACATCCTATTCTCGTAATTATATGAATGTGCCTCATGAATGTATTCAAAGAAAAATGAACAAACATAATGCTCCAAAACAAACTGATCCAAACTATTTCCTTCCTTCTCCCCTTCCAGCAGTTACATGGCCTATAACATATTATAACAATCAATAGAAGTAAAAAGAACAAAAAGTACCTGTTCCCACAGTTTGAAAGGCCAAAGGGGAATAGCTTCACCTTGTCATAACAGTAAAGCTCTACAAAGAGCTCATAAGGAAAGCCCATCTGCTAAAAGCATACAATTTCAAAATCGACAAAGACAAAGTTATTATGTATAATAATAATAATAATAATAATAATAATAATAAAATAATAATAATAATAATAATAATAACAGTTATTTCTAAGCTAAGGAAATAAATCAAAATATTTCAACCTCGTTTTCAGAAGATCTTGAATCTTTTGAGCTTCTAAACTGCTGGACAACTTTCTGCATTGATGTTTTCAAACCACTGCGAACATTTTGTGGCAGATTTGGAATAGCACTAACTTTTGTTGGTAAAGTATGACAATCGTCAGTTTTCACACACTTGGACTGTGAAAGAAAATCTCCCTTGGTAGTTGGGGATGGTCGATCACGAGAACTAGATGACAATCTTCGCGCTTCTCTGTATTTTGACAAATGTGATTCTTCTTCTACATCATCAATTACAGCATATTTACTGGAGCCACTCAAGTAAGGCACAGTTTTGCATTTAGAGGTATCTGTTACTGATTTTTCAACAATTGCAACTTTTCTTCTGCGTTCATGGCTACCCAAATTTGCTGCCTCATCATGAGATGTATCAGATTTAGTTTTGGGAACTTTTGATTTCAATCGAGTATCATCATTATTGTTACTAGGACTTGTCTTGGTTCTTTTAATTGCATTAGAATCCTTAACTTCATTATTCACTGAACATTTCATGTTCACTGTTGAATCTTTGTTATAAGCGGAACCAACACTTGTATCAGCAGTATCATTGCAGACAGGGTTTGGAAATCTGTTGTAATAGTTATCATCAAATGATTTTCTTGCACCAACCGAAGGATCAAGACTGGAATACGACTCATTGGAAGATGAGATACCAGCATGTATTCCTTTAATTTCTGCAGCAAATGTAGCCAAATTATAAACCATATAAGCGTGAATAATTTAACGAGACTGTAATAAAAAACCAGTACCATGATGACCAGACTCGGTTCTGGACGCAGATGCCCTGTAAGAAATATTTTCTTCATTGATCTCCATGGTGGTAGTGGGAGGAGGACAACATTCATCCTTGTGGCCTTGCCTCCAGTGACTAATTTGACACTTACCCGAACTACAAGAAAGTATGGTATGAGAATGAATAACAACCACTGTAATATATTAAGAGATTGAAATGATGACTTGAGAGACATGTCACTGAACCAAGACGACACACAGACAAAAGAAAATAGAGGATATATAGGAAAGCAACTACGTCAAATGATTAGTAAAACTTCTCACTATATAGATGAAAACTCAAGCTCTTTCAATTTCAAACACAAAAGAGAAAAAAAAAAAAAAAAAAAAAACCACAAAAAAAAAAAACATAAATATTCTTATTTTATACAAAAAAAAAAAAAAAAATTATTAATAAAAACATTTAATTTTTGGTTTTTTTTT
>Ga0099822_1000204_pt1 | contig 45559 bp, 13 predicted proteins | sample CowpeawhiteBW_FD_76839 | JGI IMG/M metagenome (GOLD analysis project Ga0099822, IMG submission 76839) | Root nodule microbial communities of legume samples collected from California USA - Cow pea white BW | ecosystem: Host-associated > Plants > Roots > Nodule | place: USA: California | collected... | reverse complement strand
CAATTGCTTCATGGATTAGTATCATCTCTGTCTAACTATTATGGTAGACACAAAAAAAAAACCTACCCTTCAGCTCGGTACTGAAAAACTGTACCGAATCATAAAGAATGGTGGTACCAGTGATATTTTTAGCTCTGTTTGTTGGTTAGATAAAATCTTTTCAACAAAATTATAAACATGAGAGAAATAAATAAGAGTAAAGATTGTTTGGTAAAAATAAATAAATAAAAATAGGTGAAGTGATTGAAATTCCGAATATATGGAGATCGTATATGAGGTGTTATTTGTTTTTAAATTTAGGGTGTTATTATAATTTTATCTTTAAAAATGTTATATTTGGTTAAAAGAGAAGTAAATATTTAAATTGTATTTGGGTTCGATTTTTAAATGATGGAAAAGTATTGAATATATGAAAATAAATCTCAGTTAGGAATTTTTTATTTTCATAAATAATGTCAATATTTTGATTTTAAATCGGTTGAAACAGCATAAATAATTAAAAAAAAATTAATCATAGATTTTTTATTTAAAAAATTCATAACTTATGTCTTACATTTTTATTCAATCATAAAAATTTAATTATTTGAGCTTTTTATTCTGATTTTTTATTTATGCGCAACTTATTTATTTGTAGTTATATATTGCTTAGGATATGGTTAATTGGGATGAAGAATTGCTAGACTTATTATCAAATGTAATCTAACAATTAATTAATATATTTTTAAAATCCAAAATTGAATAAAGTTATAAATAATTAAATATTAAGGAATAAAAACTGTGAAATAAAAGATAGAAACCAAATTTTGAATTTTTAAAATATAATAATTATAATTAAAAAAGCACAGATAAAATATATCTTTTACTAAAACCATGAGATAAATATTTATTTAAAATTTAGAGGGGTTATAAATAAAATTTTATTAAAAGAAAAGATAGGTGTGTATCTACCTCAAAACTAAAAGTGGTGTGATGTTCTTTAGGATGATTTTAGAGTAGCCGAACACGTAATTTTTTTCTAAATAAAAAATAAATAGAGAAGGGCTTTAGGCCATTAGACTTTTCTTTGTGAAAAAAAGTTACAAAAATTAAATCAATAAGGGATAATATGTTGAATGTGGTATTATTGTCCCATAACGAAAAAGTGAATCGAATCACAGTGAAATTATGATACTTGAATTATTATATTTTTAAATAAAAAAATTATAATCAAACTAATAATTATAATTTTTGACAAGAGTAACCACTCGATCCTAATATAATCAAATTCTTCATGACATTTATCTACCTCCTACTAAATAAGATTAGCTGAAAAAAAAAAAGACGTGAACTAAAATGGAATTCCGAGTTTGTGGAAAACTGTCTAAAAGGAGATAGATTTATATTTCTGATGCATATTTTAGAGACAGCCATTCAAATCGATGAATGTGACACAATTATTACAATTGAATTATATCAATGCCCCACCCAATAGTAGAAAAGACAACAAATTAAAAAGATCAAAGGAAAATAAATTGCATGCCTCGATTAACTTCAATAATATTTAGTTGAAAATATTAGATATTTTTATTCCAATTATAATAATAATTCATTTGTTGTTATGTCGCATGTTATTTTTTGTTAACAAGTTAAACTGATAAGTACTATTTATTGTTTAATTCATGTACTAGTATTCGTATTAGAAAACTATTATCATCAATTTGTATAATAGACTAGATGAGTATAAAACCACTCGTTTTTTGAACAGGGCAAACAAATTGAGAATTTTTAAAATTGTTCAAGAGAATTGAAAAAAAATAATATTATAATAGTAGAATAAAAAAATTGTTAAACTCTAAATTCATTTTTTTATAAAATAACTTATCACTAATTTATCGTTTTTTTATTTCAAAACGGCTATATTATAATTTTAAATTCTTTATTTTTTTAAGTTTTCTCTCTGTCATTCAATTACGATATTTATTAATTATAAAAAACTCTATATTTTTTTAATTACGCTAAAATCATAGTAATTTTTGTAAGGACTAGGTTTTTATTGTAAGTGTGTAAAATTAGAAAAGTTGCAAATAAGTTTGATATATGTTTAACTTTAGTATTTAAAGTATATATACAATGCTTATGGATTATGTTTAAATTTTTATTAGAATATGAAAGTTTTATTAATTTAAGGGCCGTCAGTAATTTTGGAATGTTCAGTGTGGTTAAAGGAAGTTGAGCCTTGATGTTTAGATTGTTATAAAAATAAAATAGAATCAAGATGAAAAGGGTGAGATTATAAGTATAAGGGTGCATATAACAATGTAATAAAGTAATTTCATTTCACCGAAACTCAAACTTTCGTTCTTTCAGTAAATTTTGAAATAAGTCTATTTTAAAATTTTGAACCAATTTAGCTTTTAATATCTCAAAATATATGAATTTAGTTATTTTAATAAAATTTTGTTAGGTTTATTTGATGTTTCGTATGTATTTCAGAATCGTATTTAAGTTTTTTATACTGTTTGACATATTTTTACTTCAATATTAAGTCAAATATAACTATGAAATGCCTTTGAAATGTCAAATAAACTTAAAAAAATTTGATTAAAATAACTAAATTCATGTATTTCGAGAGATGAAAGATTAAATTAGTCTAAAATTTCGAGATGTACTAATTCCAAAATTTAACGAAAGTTAAGGATAAAAAATATATTTAACTTTTTTTTTCAAGTCTCATTCACATTTTTTACTAATTTATCCTTTTTCTTTTTATGCTCATAGAAGATCAGATTCTCTTCTTCCTTTACTACAGAGCATCAGAAATTAAACTCTTGCCATAGGGTACGTTTTTCTAACTTTCATCTTTTCCTTTTTGATGAAGTAGTGTAAATAGGGTTTCATCTTATTTTTAAAATATGAAGATTAGATTCTCTTCTTCCTTTACCATGGAAAATTATTTCTTAACAATTTTTTTTGACAAACTTTTAATAATATTGATGTGGTGGTATCTCATTAGATAAAAAAGAAAAGGTTAAGTATGATTTGAACAGAGAAGAGAAAGATTTAGTGTGTCTTTAAAATAAAAAAAAATCAAAATTTATAAAAAAAGAAGTTTGTTAAACTATCAAACTCTCTTTTCTACAGAGAATCTGAAATTAAAGTCTTTTTCTAACTTTCGTCTTTTTCCTTTTTATGATAGAGTAGTGTAAATAGGGTTTTGTGGATTGAAGTGAACCTTTACTTAATCTTGACTTTGGGGTGTTTGAATTTTTGACTTAGTGAAGAGAGAAGGTGCTCTTGTGTTATTCTGCTTCAATAATTCTTTTCTAGATTTTATTTTTGTTAGAGTTTAAGGAAAGTTTTGTTAGAAAATCCAAATTTATATTTTTCTCTTTCTCTTTCTTTTTCTATATATATGTATATGCATTTACATGTTTATAACGTGTTACATTTTTCAATTCTAAAAATTACCCCTTTTAATTTTATGGCCATAGCTTCCATTGTTTTCAAATAATCTTTAAATTTATATGATTAAATTAAAAAACTGACAATTTATTCAAAAATTTAAAAGTATTTAAAAAATAATTTAAACCTCGTCTTTCAATTATACTTATTTATTTTATTCCAAGTTTATTTTTAAAATAACAACACCCACACTAATATTGAAACTGGTTTTTTTTTTTTGAAAATGACCCACAACAAACTGGTTACCCTTTAATCCTTACCCAATTTGCCAAAAAGAAAGCAACACGTTGAGAATTCCGTTTTGCCAACTAATTTCTAGACACGAACAATAATATGTACGATGCATGATTGGAGAAATTATTTTACGTTATCTGACCAAATTCGTGTGAAATTATATATTTCTTCAATGTCATTGTTTTTAATCAATATTATTATGTATTTTCATTATCATGTATTTCCTTTAACTGTTTTGTAACTTTCATTATTTTTAACTAATACAATGTCTTATAAATTTCTCGTGTATTTAAACATGTTTTACAAATTAAATAAACTAAGTTTTCTCGAAATTTTAATATTTTAACGTCAATAATTCAAAATAGGCTTAAATATCTTTTTGGTCATCATTTTCGTAGTGTTTGTTGCGGATTGTCACAGAATGTTTAAAATGATCATCATTTTGACCGAATGTTTAAAATGATCCCCATTTTCGCAATTCGTGTTTTATTTAGTCCTTTCCTGTAACGCCGTTTAAATCATTAACGGAACATTGTACCACACCTATACAGTACACGTAACGTAACATACCCTAATACAAACCGTGTCACCTGGTTTAAATCATTAACGGAGCATTGTACCACACCTATACAGTACACGTAACGTAACACACCCTAATACAAACCGTGCCACCTGTACAATGTTCCGTTAATGATTTAAACGATATTACAGAAAAGGACCAAATAAAACACGAATTGCGAAAATGGGAATCATTTTAAACATTCGGTAAAAATGATGATTATTTTAAACATTCTGTCAAAATGAGGACAATCCGCAACAAACACTACGAAAATGAAGATCAAAAAGTATTTAAGTCTTCAAAATATATATAAATATTTTATTATCAAAATTAAATATTATAAAATAGGAGTTTCTTATTATAATTAGATAATAGATTCTTGAGATACGAGAGTTTACGTATAAATAATAAATAATAATATTTTGATAATTTTTTATATTATTTAAAATAATATTTTTTAAATGATTTTAAAATATAAGAAAAATGATATATTATTTAAAATATATTACAGAAAAAAAAATCGACATTTAGTTGTTAAAAAATTATTATTTTTTAAATATATATTAGAGCACGTTTTATAAGAAGCTCAAAAGGGTTTCTGTTGTTAGATATGAACAATTTCAGCGAAACAGTAACCACAATGAAGGAGATATATGATTGTTTGCATTTTCAGATCTTGCCCATATGGCTTCACGTGCAAATATTCTTTTTTTGACTTCACCACAAGATATTCTTATTTTTTAGAGGCCAATATTTATTTTTCTCGGCTACCACAATTCTGCACAAAGACCAGTTGCTGTGTGATTTACCCATGAACTAAAATCTCATCACACTCAAATGCTCTCAGAAGGTAAAAGTAGAAATGAAGAAGAGGTTGAAACGGGGTGGGGTAAAGCATTGGATCTCAATCTCCTCTTTCTTATCTTCCAGCTGTTTGTTGGAGACTGTGTGGTTCTGCTAGAGTGTAGATCTCATTGCCTTCTTCAACATCTTATTTAATTTGTTTTTAAAATATTATTTTTATTATTCAAATTTCATTCTCATTTTACTTCAAATTTTACAGAAGCAGACCTTCTGGTACGTTCTGTAATGTCAGTACTAACTGATAAAACAACTACCTATTAACCATGTTACAGCAATAGAATGGGGTTTTCTCGGTTTAAACAGGGTTCTGTTCTGTGTATATCATTGGGAAAACAGAGAGAAAATACTGATAAAAGTAAAACGTGAATGAATGAATAAGAAAGTTGTTAGAAAGTAGATGGATAGATTTTGTTTTATAAGCGCATCGATGTTGGTACCCGAGAAAACTTATAAAACTAACACGTGAGTGAATGAATAAAAAAGTGGTTGGAAAGTGGTTGGATGGTTTTTATAACAGCACTGAGGATCGGTAATCACTGGATTATAGCTGTCTGGTTTTCCCGTATTTGGTCTGGGTAGAACAAAGCAGCAAGAAGCCATGAAAGTGGTAGAAGTTGAGAGTATAGCACCAAGCTCTGAATCCAAAGAGTTACCGACAGAGGCATCTTTCGCCCTCACCTTCTTCGACATATTATGGCTAAGGTTACCCCCTGTTCAACGTGTCTTCTTCTATGAATTTCATCATCCAAGTGATGTTTTTTTCGATACCCTTCTTCCCAAACTCAAACGCTCTCTCTCTCTTGCACTTGGCCACTTTTACCCTCTCGCTGGACACCTCACTTGGCCCACTCACTCCACCAAACCCCTCATCGTTTACAACCAGGGTGATACTCTTTCACTCACTGTAGCTGAATCTGACGCCGATTTCAACCATCTTGCAGGGACAAATTTCACCGAAGCTACAGAAACTCACCCTTTTGTACCTCCCTTGACCATATCCCACGAACAAACCACGCTTTTTGCCGTGCAAGTTACTCTCTTTCCAAACGCTGGATTTGCCATCGGAATAACCTCCCACCATGCTGTTCTTGATGGCAAGGCTTCAACAACATTTGTCAAATCGTGGGCGTATCTCTGCAGAGAAGCACAACCACCCTATTCTCTGCCAGCGGAATGGGTTCCTTTCTTTGACAGGGAAATAGTGAAAGACCCCACAAAAATAGGAGAAAAGTATTCCCGTGATTGGTTAAAGATGGGTGGACCCAACAACAGAAGCCTCAAGGTTAGCGAGATGCCAGTTCCGGAAGAAGCAACTAGAGGCTTGTTTCATTTGTCTAGCTCCGGTATCGAAAAGCTGAAGCAGATTGTGCAGAGTAAAGAGAACAACACCAACCTTCACTTGTCAACTTTTGTTCTAGCTGCAGCCTATTCGATGGTGTGCAGAGTGAAAGCAGAAGGTGGCCAAAGTACAAGCACTGGTTTCGGTCTGAACGTTGATTGCAGGCGTCAGATGGAACCGCCTGTTCCCCCGACGTATTTAGGGAACTGTGTTGGTATCACTGTTGCAATTACTGAAACAAAAGACTTGTTGGGGGAGGATGGGCTTGTTGTGGCTGTGAAAGCACTGAGTGAAGCTTTGGGAACATTGAAGAAGGAGGGTTTTCTGCACGAAGCAGAAGACTGGTGGAAGATGGTGTATGAAAGTTACAAAGTTGGTGACACAAAGACAGCTGCATTTGCAGGGTCACCGAGGTTTGACATTTACAGTAGTGATTTTGGTTGGGGGAAACCAACGAAGGTGGAGATGGTGTCTATTGACAGAACTGCAGCGTTTTGTTTTTCAGATAGCAGAACTGGTGATGGTATTGAAATAGGTTTCGTGACCAAGAAAAAAGCTATGGAGACCTTTGCTTCTCTCTTTGAAGAGGGTCTTCGATCTTGAGTCTCTATCCTATTGGTTTGGGTAGATGTTGTGCTTTTCAGGAATAAGACTCTCTATCATTTGGTAGCTTATTGTCATCTGAAATGTTGTGTCGGTGTGGAATGATGAAATAAATCATTTGACAACCATGTATTAGCAGCATAGGTGTTGATTATCCCCATGTTTGGGTAGATCATTTCTCTTTTCAGGAATAAAAGTCTGGCAAAACTTTTTATCTCTTATACTCTATCATTTGGCTAGTTATTATTATCTGAAACGCTGTGTAGGTTTGCAATAGTAAAATAAATCATTCCACTATCGTGTATTAGCACTGGTGTTGGTTATCCCCATATTTTGTTAATGTGAAGTCGTAAGGTGAAGTACTGGTGTTGATTTTTGAAAATGTTGATCCTCCCCCTCAATTTTTTGGGAGGAAGTATGAAAAGTGTTAAAAAGGAACAAAAAGAGAAGAAAGAAACTGGGTGGGAACGAGGACAAGGACAAAAGGAAAGAACTGATGATATAATCTTACAAAAACGACTTGTTAGATTTTGTGAAAGATTGATTAGAAATTAAGGTGTGTTGTTTTGACTGGACTCTTTGTAGGAACTGGAACCATTGTTTCTTGGCATTATGAACAAGCTAGTTCTTCGAGAAATACAGATGAAGATTCAATGGACAATAATTTGCCAAGTCGAAGAATCCAAACAAAAATAAACTGATATGATTCAGTCGAGGCACATTCTACACGCAGAAATAAACTTTCACTCCTAACATGATAAAATTACAATGACTAAATGACCGACTAATTCACCATGTAACTAATACACACATTACAAATCTTAGACATAGATCGACAAAAGGATGAGACTAGAAAGATTTTTGAGTGAAACACGAATCCACCAAGCTGTTTGAAAGAAAAGGACGGAAATAGTTCGGAATCACTTGGATGAATCTAGATTTTGTTTGTCTGCTTCCGTATCAACTTGTTGATAAATATAATCTTATTTATAATTTGTTGCTTTCACAACAATAATAAAATATAAGAGTAAGATTGAAAAAGACATTTTATTATGATTGAAGTGTTTTAAACATAGATTTTAGCACAATATACAATATATGGTCTGTGTTCTGTCTTTATAGATGCAATCTAAACTAAAGAAATAATAAAAGGTCATTCAACAACGAATACTTAAGACAATAAACAATCTCTATAAGACCATTTAATTGTATGATTGAACTCTTCATCATACTTTTAAAACCAATCATCACATAATTTAATATTTTATATAGTATGGCATTACACATTTCTCCCACGATGATATTTAAGATTTGAGAGATTTGGTGTGAAGGAAATTATCATCTATGGAATTTTTGGAACTGCTGGGTCTAAATTGGATTGTTTAAAGTATGAGTTATATAGAATGGATAAGATACGTCTAAGAACTTAAAAATGTAATACAAAAAATGTTATCAAAACGAAAATAAGCTAAACTTAGAAGAAGTGAAATGCAATTGGAACTGCACAATTCATCTCGTAGCTTTAAACACGTACATTGAGGGTAGGAAAAAAATTGTTGTAGAAATGACACGTACAAAAGATTCATGCAAGAAATGACACCTGTGAAGTGTGAGGAGAATTCATCAGAGAAGATTAATAATAGCTAATAGCTTAGAATCAACACATTTGAAATGTATAAGATTACAGGGCACGTTATGCAGAGAATATAATGTATATCTGTTTCAATTAACCACCTGCATCAGTTTTCTTTTCTCTTTTCCTTTTTTTCTGTTTGGTCCAAGCAACAAGAAAGAAACCATGCATGTGGTACAAGTTTTCAGCATAGCACCAACTTTGGATTCAGAAGAATTACCAACACAAACATCGCTTCCTCTCACCTTCTTTGACATACTATGGTTAAGGTCACCTCCTATTCAACGCATTCTCTTCTACCAATTCTCTCACCCAACCCCACCCTTCTTCCATACCCTTCTTCCCAAACTCATAAACTCTCTTTCTCTTGCACTAGGCCACTTTTTTCCTCTTGCAGGCCACCTCACTTGGCCCCTTCACTCCCAAAACCCCATCATCAATTACAAAACGGGTGACACCGTTTCTCTCACAGCAGCTGAATCTGATGCTGATTTCAACCATCTAGCGGGCTCAAATCTTTGGGAAAGTGAAAAAATGCACCATCTTTTACCTCACTTGACAATATCACACGAACAAGCTACGATTTTAGCCTTGCAAATCACTCTGTTTCCAAACTCCGGATTTTCCATTGGAATAACCTCACACCGTGCTGTTCTTGATGCCAAGACTTCAACATCGTTTATCAAGTCCTGGGCTTATCTTTGTCGAGAATCACGCGCAGCCACTTGTTTGCCACCTGAATTGTGTCCTTTCTATGAAAGGATACTAGTAAAAGACCCCAACCAAATAGGGGAAAAATTCGTCAATGATTGGTTAATGCAGGGAGGATCCAACAACAGAAGCCTGATGGTTTGGGATGTGCAATCTCCGGAACATGCAACTGGAGGATTATTTCAATTGTCTGGTTTAGATATTGAAAAGCTGAAGAATTGTGTCGTGTCTAAGCAGGGACAGAACAACAACATCAATCTTCACTTGTCAACGTTTGTGTTGTCTCTTGCATATGCATGGGTTTGCAGGGTGAGAGCCGAGGAAATGGAAAACGAGAGAGTTATGTTGATTCTGACAGTGGATTGCAGGGGTTGTTTGGAGCCACCTCTTCCTCCGACCTATTTTGGTAACTGTGTTGGGTTAAGACTTGCAACTGCTGAAAGAAGAGAATTGTTGGGGGAGGATGGACTATTTGTGGCTGTGGAAGCACTAAGTGAAGCTTTGGAAAGTGTGAAGAAGGATGGTGTTCTGAATGGAGCTGAAAATTGGTCATCATGGTTGCTTGAAGCTGATGTGAAGGCGATTGGAGTTGCAGGGTTACCGAATCTTGAGGCTTATAGTTGTGACTTTGGTTGGGGAGGACCAAAGAAGGTGGAGACAGTGTCTGTTGAAAGAACTACAGTGTTTAGTCTTTCAGATAGCAACAGTGGAGAAGGAATTGAGATAGGTTTTGTGTCCAAGAAAACAACAATGGAGAACTTTGCTTCTCTCTTTGCTAAAGGACTTCAATCTTGAGTTCCTCCCATGGCTTTTCAAGAATAAATTCCATTTAGGAAAATTATGTTTTGAAATGTAGCATGTAACAGCTTCTTCTTTGAAATGTTCTGTCCTTTCATAATAAAGAAGTGTTTATGGAATGTGGTTTGAGAGATATTGTTAATGGTTATGGGAACATAGCATAGAGCAAATACTTATTCACCCTTAATATAAAGTGGACAAATAAGTTAGGGTTTAGGGTTTTTAGTGTTCATACATCAAAATGAAGTTTAATGAGAAAGAGAGCTTTCTGGGACCAAATCAAATGCTCTGAAAAAGAAAACTGCAGAAATGAATTTTGAATCTAATTTGAAATTTCAGATAATTGATGAACGAAACACTCTTTTTGTGAATATTTTTCTTTTCACCCACGATCTTTTTTAAACTCTGATATTGATGGACAAACCTTCATATCTCTTTCATCAAAAGATGCTGTTTGACAATTTTTTTTTACTGAATATATTTTGAAAAATTGTTCGAGACAGAATAAGAAGAAAAAAAATAAAACATATTCATTTACAAGGAAACTCTTATGTATACATTAATATGTAAAAATGTTTTCATGTCATTTCTTTAAAATTTTATTTACTAATTTGTGTATAAGTTAATTTTAACTTATAAAAGGATATTTCATTTATTTTTATCCAAACAAAAAGAATCATATTTCTAATTGGAGAATGAAAGGTATTTTTTCTTTTCAAGGAGGTTGATCATACATCAAGTCTAGATCAGGTATAAATTTTCAAACAAAATTTTTACGTTGCCACACCTTGCAGATACAATTTTAATTCTTTTTTGGATTAAAACATATAATTTATTTTTTTTGGATCTATCTCACTCAGATCTCATTACCAAGATTCACGGATGTTTAAGATAATCAGGCCTTTTAAAAGTTTTAATGTCAATTGTTGAGACTAAAAATAAATCATATTTTGAAAGAAGACAAAAATATTCAATTAAAATATAACTCTGACTTAATAATTTTAATATTACTACCTCTGGCCAAAAAGTGAGGTATGACATTAACAATCTAACCACCCTCCCCTTACTTCTACTTTACGGAAATTTATTAACAGAGGATGAAATTACCAACTTCAAAAAAGTTGTTTTTCTACAGCTAAATCATAATTATGATTAAACCTACATTTATTAAATTAATCAGAAAACAAAAAAAATGAAAAGCTTGACCCATACACATAAAAAAAAAAGCAGGCGACAAATCATAGGGCATGCGTCCGACAAAGCAAGTTATGGAAGACAAAAATATTAGAAAGACAAAGCAAAGAGGTGACACATATCCCAACAAAACAAACCATTTGTTATGTCACGAGTTCTCTTCTATTCAGTCTCAAGAGACAAAACCTACCGTTTTTCTCTTTTCTTTTTCTTTTCCTTCTAAGTTTCTTTTGGATCATCTTTCTGTAGTCTGCTCATAACAGTAACTGCATGTCACACAGAACTGTTGAATGGAAGTTTAATTGAATCACTTCCTTATTAAGAAATATTAAATAAACTTTTGATTTTTTTTTCTTTTAATGAGTCAGTCATACAATTTTAGTCACATGGTTTCTAATTGTGTTAATTCGATTCTTAAGTATTCAAATGTACATTTTTTATCTTTAAGAAATTCAATTACAATTTATATATTGAGTTTTCATATATCAAAATTGTAAAATTTTAATTACTTCATCGATTGGGATAACTTACCCATGATATGTTTGAAAAATTAAAATTATACATTTACAGCATATAAAATATTTAACTAGAGAGTTTTTTGTTATCCGCATTTAACTAGCTAGCATAATTAAAACATGACACTAAAATCATTGCAACAATATTTGAAAAACCTGATTATCATGAAAAATTAAAGTAATACATTTGAATGCTAAAAAAATATAGAATTTTAGTTAAAACTAAAATATAATTAGTGATTTAGAAAAAGTAAAAGCCAGCACTCATAGACCGTGTTTGATCATGTTCTTTTTTTCTCTTCAAGTTGAATCTCAAAACAAGGAACAACTTTTAGTGTGTGAGGGAACCTGAAATTTCAGATTGTAATGGCTTGAAGCATGTGGATAAACTGCATTTTAGACGAACTAAATCACACCTTTATTTTTTTTCAGTGATTCTTGTATTAATTTGTCATTCAAAGCCTGGTACTAGAGATTAAAAAGATATTAATTTCTCAAGAAATTAGATATAAAGTTAGTTTTGAAAATCTAATTACTTTTTTTATTGGAACTTCAGCGTCTTTAATCCTTATCCCTTAGGAAATGACCTCACTTTATAAATATCAGTACCGAATGCTTTAGAGTACAAAAAGAAGGATAAACTTAAAAAAAATGAAGGATTATCTTGATGGTGCCAAAAAGATAAATATTTATAGTTTTTATTTGCTAAAATAATAATTATTTCAAATAGATGGAGAGTTTCTAATCGGGTAGGAGTTTGCTTAACGTTACCTCTACTTTTAAGTGTGACTGATAGCTTTCGTTCTCAATATGCATATAGTATCAGGATTTATTTGGATGAATTCATTAGTAAAATCTTCAAGGAGAAAAATACATAAAAAAGAATGAAATTAATTTTTGTAAAACTTTAAACTTAAGTTATGTATAAATTAGAAAAAGAATATAGCATAAAATACATGCTCTGAAATTTGACAAAATTGCAGTGAGCGTGAGTGACTATGACGCTTGATTCTTTAGAGATATAATAGAGCGATTGGCATTGAAAAAACTGTAACATGATTGGTGTGGCGGTGCCTTAGTCCAAGTGTTTGGCAACTATTTTTTCATGGAGGTTACTGTCTCAATTTCTACCATTATGGGGGCCACTACCATTTCTATATCATTCTTATAATACACTCTGAAAATGAAAACCTAAAACATTAGGTTTTGCATTATATTATTACACCGCAGTTCTTCTGCTGGTTAATTAGGGTAAGAGAAATGATGATATTAATGGAAATTATGCAGTTGTAAACACCCTAAAAACCTAGAGGATGTGGACAAAATTGTAGTTGTAGACTGTTTTCTAATCATCACACAACACAACATACAAATAACTTCTTTATTTTTCTCTATCTTTCTTCCTTTTGAATCACCTGCATATTACACTGTAGTTGTGATTACGATTTTAACGTGTTCTATACAGTTGTGGAAGCTATCATTTTTTTACGTTACAATTGATATTACAGTCGCATATTTTTAAAAGCTTCATAGCTGTATTGCAAATTCGTCACGAATCACCAAACTTGCATTGTTGATGAGCTTAGACTGACATGCAAAATTGAAGTTAGGAGTTGGACAAAGACACAAGATAACGTTACAGCTTACAGATAGTACGGTTGCTTCTGCTTCTGATGCGTTCTGGCAGTTTATAAAAGTGGATGATTAGTCACGAGCTCTGCGTCTGACCCAGGGTTTCTATGACGAATCTGGAAACCATTTTTTGGATCATATTGTTTCCCATACAAAGAAACCAGTCATTAGTCTGTTTATCATTTCTTTTTTTCGGATAAAACACTAGACACTGCTTGTTCATAGTCTTTTATATAGCCTCGGAAGCTTTCACGGATGACAGAAAGGAACCCTCTATTACAGTGTAAAGAATGTATATATAACCATTTTCCTTTCTCCTTTCAGAAAGTAGAAACTTGATTTTTTTCTTCCTTCTTTTCACCTTTCGCTCATGTTCTCTTGGCCGTTTATGTCTTAACTTCTTAATGTCCTACGTTATATATTAGGTATATATGATGTTCTTTTAGCTGCAAAACATATTCATATCATAGTACTCCCTTCTTCTTCGATGGTTTAAATAATGAAGCAAATTTATAACACTGTTTAGAAATGTTTGGGCTTAGTGACTGTGGAATAACTTCTTGAGCATCCATCTCTTTCAGATAATCACTCGAACCATGATGTTTTTTTTTTTTTTTGTAACGTATGCGTGATGAAAAGGAATTGGAGCCAAAGAGTCGTTTGCCTTTGTTCTTTTTGTGGAATTAAAAGAAGGCCCACTTCTTTTTCCATGGAAATTAAAGAACATTGTATCTTTAGGAATATATATAGTCTGCCTTTTTCTATTTTCTCATGCTTTTACATGTCAAATATATGCAAATTAGAAGATATTTTGTTTAGGGCATATAAGAACTTTGCTTAACACGTATCTATTAATTAAAGAAAAATCAGGTTGGTTGCTGTAGTTTTCAGATTTATTCCTTGTTTGTTAGGATGAATTTATCCATGTTAGAAACCATGAGAAGGAAAATTGTAATGAAGGCTATACTGGAACTGAGATGGTTTAGGGTTTTGAGATGAAGGCTAATCCAAATTGAAAAGTGAAAGAACATAATAGCAGTCTTTGCCAAATGAAGAAGAGAAGAAACTTGGGTTACGTTTGTGCATCAGACATATGATTAATTGACTTTGTTTTGATGAAAGCATGCGCCATAGGGTTAATAACTGTGTCAGTGTCAGCTCAATGAAAAGCCTCAACTTGCCTCCCATGCATATCTCTCTGCAAAAGTTGTGTGGTCCTGTTTGTGCTCAGTGGGTGTACGTTTCAAAAGATATCACAACATAATTGGTCCCTCACCTACCAGTACCTTTCCCTTCTCCGAAGTAGCTATCATACACATAGACATGACAATGCCCTTGGACAAGGCACCACAACTTTTTAAGTCTCGCCATTACTTATCCCAACTGGATTTCTCTGTTTGTCTTCTAAATCCTCTCCATGTGATGCCCTTACTCTTTCTGTTTTATCTCAACTTCTTTTTTTTTACCTTTTCTTTTCATCTCTGAGCCACCAACTATGAACATCCCATGCTCCAAAATATAGTAACTGTAAAAGGAAACAGATAATTCTGCCCAAGAAAAACTGTCGAGTGAAAACATTACGGATGACATATCAATCAATGATTTGTTTATACAAAAATCATTGTCACCTTTTGTTTTTTTCGTCAATCCAAAATCTCTTTCGATCTATTCTGCTGATAACTGTTATTTCGACAATACAAAGATTAATTTAACTGTCGACTCTTGGTAAAACAAAACTTGGGATTATTGTTGCAATTGGGTTGTCCAAAACTTGACTGATCAATGATTATGAGGCTGTCATGTCCTTCTGAAACTATTCATGTTCGATTATGAGAATACGTTAATGGAAAACTTCTTATACATTAATATGTTAAGAGATGCAGATATTAGTTAACAAGGCTTTTGCCCTTAATAAGAACAACATTTTTTGTTGATGCTTGCTACATCTGTGGATCCCCATGTGATGTGTTCAGTCACAAAACCTTTTGTAGTTGTCGATAAAGTGTAATCAGGCGTTTTAGAAGTGTGTATAGGAATGGTCCCCTTCTGATATTATTAACTGTGTTCATTAGGTTAAGCCCTAAAGCAAGCACTTTTTTTTTGTTAAATTAAAACCTAACAAATATAGTGAAAAATCTTTTGTACAGAAGTCAAGCCACTTTCCTTTAATAACAAACTAAGAAAACTTACCCCGAACACTTTTACCTTCCAAAAAATTAAAGTAATTTGTAACAATTTTTATCAGTAAACGTTACAAAGTTGTTTAATTGCCCTACATTAAGTACTCAAGGTTTGTGACAACAAAATATCAGAATATATAGCAACTATAACAAAGGAAATGATTGCCCATTATGCCTGACCAAAAAATGATAAGACAAAGACTACCATACTTATTTGACCAATTGGGATGTTTGCCACGTGTCAAACTATGCGCCATTGCTTTATCTTTCAGTGTGGCGTGGTAGTTGAATTCCGGCATCTTCCTTTTCCAAGCTGCAGACTCCAACTTCCACACTATTATGTGCAATTAAAGCCAAGTCAAGCTCGATCGCAAATATCAAATTTTGTTCAAGCTTGTTATTCAAAACCACAGTACAAACTTCATCCTTCTACCTTGTGGTGCATGCTTGGTATGAGAACAGGCACGTGTTCATGTGAGTTTGCAGATTTACGATCAATTATATATATATATATATATATATAACTAGGGTTTGTATAAATTAAATTTAATATTCAAGCGTAGCTACATGTTTAGCTTGTGAGCTTAAATATTAAATAGTTGCATTATTTTTCCTGATAAGTTTAATTGCACCTTCCTGACTGTGATGCAGCCTTTTGCTGCAGTTTTCTTTATGTATATATGATAGATAGATGCCTCTGCTTCTAATTTCTAAATTATTTTAGAGTATTTTAATATACAACTGCATTTGATATGATTCTTTTTGGTATTTCATACAAATGTTCTTTAATCCCCTCAAAATCACATATATAGAGAGAGAACTATATGCTAACATCCATTAGTTTTCTGCAAGTCAGCGATCTGTGTCGCCTTCTTCATGCTTCCACTTCCAAAGGGAAAGAATATGGATTTTAAACAATATTTATATTTGATTTATTTAATTAACGCCTTTAAATCTGAGTAAATTTTATGGAATCATCTTCTTAGTATTTCCTATTATTTTATTTCGTGTGTTTCCATGCAGATTCCTAGGATCGAGAGACAACCCGTAAATCCGCACAAGGGACTTAAAATTTAGCAGTTTCATTGTTGATGGTACTGTGGAACAGAATTTTGACAAGCATAAAGTGGAAGGACAAAACTCTGCACCTAGCTACCAACAATGAGATACATAAGATCATGATTAAGAGCCCAAAAGAAGTGGATTTTGCTTTAAAACAAGAGGGTGGTCATTCTCAATCAATTAGTGATCCTGAAAAGGCAAAGGCTTCATCAAGCTCAGTAGCACAATGGCCAAGATTGAAGGATCCAAGAATTGTTCGAGTCTCTAGAGCCTTTGGAGGGAAAGACAGGCACAGCAAGGTCTGCACAGTAAGAGGGTTAAGAGACAGACGGGTGCGATTATCAGTACCAACTGCTATCCAACTCTATGATCTTCAAGATAGGTTAGGGCTCAGTCAACCCAGCAAGGTTGTTGATTGGTTGCTGAATGCTGCTAAGCATGAAATTGATGAACTTCCACCACTGCCACTTATTCCTTCAGTGAATAACTTCACCCTTGGTTATCATCCATCTGCTGTTACTTCTAATGATGCCACAAACCCTCACTCTCAGCAGAATGAACAAGTTCTTAATATAAATAGCAGCATTCAGTGGCAAGGTTCAGACCAAAATTCTTCATGGAAATTAAAGCGTAAAGAAGTTTCAGGAGAAATGATCAGCACTGATCAGGATGAGCAAGGAAGCAATAATGAAGGTCCTAGCACACATGTTATGCCAAATAATCTTTTGCCAAGGGTTAACCATAATTCATTCTTGGGCCTGCTAAATGCTATGCCACAAGGTTACCAGTGGGAAGCTTCCGCTGGTGATGTTTCTCATCCTCAGTTGCCAAACAATGGATTTTCTAACCAAACAGACATACATAACGTTGTACCTTTCCCAACATCAACATTGTCTTTATCAACAGGGAATTCTCAAATTCTGCTGTGTCCTCCGGGAGCAGCACAGCCATATTTCCCATCACATTTTACAGCAATGGACATGGATCAGAGGCAAATCAACCACCACTATCAGATGATGAGTTCAGGTTCTCAAAACCCATTGGCGAATTCTCTCAATCATTCTTTTAGCTTTGCTATGATGTCTCATAAACCCCTCCATTCACCCAACAGCAGCAAAAGCCCTTCCGACAAACACCAAGATTTCCCTTCCAAGTGAGTGATACACAAAAATACAAAGTTTATCTGCTCCTTCTCGCACAATGTGCATGGATCATGAAGACTGTGAGAAAGCTTCTTCAATTACAAGATGGTCCACGTTACGGCGAGTTTGAATAATCATTTCGTTCTTGAATGCGTGTTTGGATTTCCTTCTATTTCTTTCAGTTATATAGGTAACCCTTAAATTTTCCCTTTAGTTTTTTGAGCTTATATATTTGCATGAAACGGTCTTACATATGAATGGCTTTCTATGGGTATAATATAATATAAGAGTTCTCCTTTAAGCGATAATGAAGAACATAAGAACTAAGAGAATGCATATATTCTGCAGATCTTTAACTCTTTATGCAGTAAGATATTTTTTCTTTACTTACATTGTGCTAAAGCAATTGGATTTTAGTTCATTCACAATAAATAATTTCTATCTGTTTAACATTAAAGACATAAAGTAACACATTAAAGTAAATTTATAAAGCCTTAATCTTCTAATTTATTTTTATAAGCATTACATAAATCTCTGAAGTTAAAAAGAATAAAAAGCTTATTGTGATCCAAACTTCTCCTTAGAGAACACATGTGTTATTGTCGTATTATTCAGCCTTCTTTTGTTTGTCTTGTTATTCCGTGAGATGACATAAAACGAAAGATAATGGTTCATGCGCGGTCGCCAGCGCAGCGATCTACCATAGGTTATTGTCTGAAAACCGTGAATATGACTTTCCCCGCCAGTCACTAAAAGGTGACATGAAAATAACGTATCTCTAAAATTGCTGCACAAAGCAAGGAAATTAAACAGGAGATAGGTGTGCATTATTAGGGAATATTTTTATATTAATTACATTATATGGTACTATGTACTTTAAAGAAAACTGAGCAAGAAAACAGAAGTTCAGAGTACTTACGCCTTCTGTATACGTTGTCTCGGAATAAAGGTTAAGAGGTGTCTTCCAAAAAGGTCAACTTGAAATGAAAGGATAAAGTATATTACTACAAAAAAAAAATTAAAAAAAAAATCGACAGTATAAAGATTTTCTATCCCTATTTAAATCTTAATAAAAGCTAATACTTTTATTTTTTTCAGTTTTTTTCAAACTATTTCATATTGTAAAATAAAAATATAGATTATTAGTGTTGAATAGGTGTAGAATAGAAATGAAGGCATTCATGTTACAAGAAAATTACAAATTATCAACGAATTTTTACAGTTTTTCCGACAAATAATAGTCGTCGATAATTTTTGTTTTTTTAGTCGTATCATCACTAAATCGTAATCAGAAAGATAAAAGAAAGTACAAAAGTATTACAACTAATATAAGTGTGTGTGAGTTTATCTTGTATTGAATAAAACTGAAAATGTTGAATAACATACAAAAAATATTTATAACGTATTTTTTTAAGATTTTGATTTGAATATATTATCAATTGAACTTGTATCTCGCATCGTTATATCTTCTCACTTTCTGGATAAGCATTTAATATAAAAATGTTTTTCTTGTCCTTGACTAATAACATATCTTGATTTTAGTTTAGTATAATTTGAATCTCTATTAAATTAAAAAAACAAAAAGACTTAAAACAAAATTTTATTCCTCAAAAGCAACAACACAAACACCATACAGCAACATCTATTACAAATAACACTACTAAAAAAATTCATATTTTGTTTTGAAAATTTTTTCGTAGAAAATACTTACAAATTTTGTTGTGAAAAAAATTTGTAAGAAATTGCTACCAATTTTCTTGCAAAATATTTTGTATAAAACATTTTTCACAATAACTTTTGTAGGAAATACTTATTTCATAGAAAATGATTATCCACGAAAAAATTACCTATTAATTAAAATTTTTAAAAAATAAGAAAAAAAACAATTTTTTTACAAATTTTCTTAATAAATTCGCAAAAAAAATTCTACATAATATGAGAATTTCTAATAATGAAAATACAAAGTTCAAAATTGTTTCTACGAACAAATGAGTCATGATGATATTGTTTATCTGAGCATGAAAGCACCACGTACACAATCAACCATGATCAAACAGAATACCAAACAAGTAGATATGATCAAACAGAATACCAAACAAGTAGATTGAGGAAAAGGAAAAAATCAAGTGATTACAAAATTATTGGGATGGTTAAAATAGAAAACACATAAATATCACGAGACCGTGTTAATTGTATACCTTCTTTGAATATTTCAATAATAAATTTACAACTATTGTTGGACATACACATATCTACACCATCACCATGAACATATACTAACATATTTAGGGTTTTGAGTGTGTGTAATGGTAGTGTTGGGGTGAATGATCGACATGATTTGATTTTAAAGTCTTGAAGTTTATTCTCAATTAATTTGACAAGACCAATGACTTGAAGATGGTTCTGGGCAAATATTAGATTAAAGACCTGATAGGAAACTATTAAGGATAATACCAGCTAATAATACATTTGCAGAGTTTTTAAAACATGGCTTAGAACTCGGTGACACTGCCATGATGTTGTAGTTTGAAAAGTTTTTGCTCGGTGTATCGGTGAGTGAGTTTTTTTTTTCTCAGTATTATTAAAAAAATTCATATTTTATTTTAATTTTATTTTTAAATTTTTTATAGAAAATATTTATTAATTTTGTTATGAAAAAAATTATAGGAAATCGCCGTTAATTTTTTTTAAAATATTTTATATAAAATACTTTTTACAACAAATTTTATAGAAAATATTTATGAATTTTATAATTTAATAGGAAATAATTATCTACGAAAAAATTACTTACCAATTAAAATTTTTAGAAAAAATTATTTTCTTATAAATTATTTTAACAAATTTACAAAACAACTTTAAATATAAATTGAGAATTTTTAACAGTGATACGCGTCAAATTTCCTACAATATCTTATCAAATTTCTTCTTGCACCCCATCAAACTGGATTTTACTTTCCTGAACATATTAGACCAATTTCGGAATTTTTTTCGGAAGACACTCGTCCTACCACTATTCTCAGTTCAAAAATTTTGGAAGTTTGTAAGGAAGTATAAGAAGAAATTTGACGGGGTGCACGAGGAAACATCCATATTTAAGGCAATCATTTGTTGTTGGGCTCAATGTATTAAGGCTTAGCTGGTTTTATTTCTATGAAAAAAATGTGCTATTTGGACCTCTGATTCTTTTCAGTTTGCTCAGAACGGTTTTACTAGTATTTTTTTTTAATAAGCAACCAGTAGTTTTTGTACAAATTGAACATCACAGTTGGTAAACAATTTTTCAAAAGACATCAAGTATATGAATTTTCTTGTTATGTGATATTTAATTTTATTATTTTTATTTAATGTGATACTTAGATTAACACTTAGGATATTTTTAACAAATAATAATTGGTAATGGTATGAGAATGACAGAAAATGTTATCCTAAAAGCAAATTCATAATTTGTTTATGTCATGAGGGGTGGTTAATCATATGATAATTTCTTGCTAATACAGAAAAGAAAGTAAGGGGAAAAAGAAAGAGAAGATCGAATGAACAAGGATAATCAAGGATAAAACAAAAATTGCAGAAGACAACCATTCAAAGTTTACTTCTTAGTAAAAAAAATGTCCCTTTTTAAGTGTTAAGACATTAGAAAACACAGAGTGACTTTACAAGAAGAGGATATTGTACATCCTAGGATTACGTATATATAACAATGAGAATTAAATTGAATTAGGATGATTTTCAAATATTTATAACCTCCTATTTCATTTATGTTTAATAAATATTAAAAACATAAAATTGAGTTTAGTAAAGAGTAGAATGATAAGGAAATATATAGAGAAAAAAATTAATATATATATATATATATTATATTTCCTCTTCTACTTTTTCGATTCATATTTTCTTATATCAAAATGTAAATTCATCATTTCTTTTTTATTTTCACACTATTTTTTTTTTCATTTTTGAAGAAAAAAAAATACATTAATTTATTTCATCACACATGTTATATTTTATTCTTAAAAAAAAGTATAACCTTTTCTTAATCTGTTAAATATTGAACATTAGTTTCATAGTGTAATATTTATGTTTCAAGATATGTCTGAAAAATGTATTTAATGAATGAATAATATGAGATGTTTATGATTTGATTGTTATAATGAATGTAAATGAAATCGCTTTATCATATTAATTAATTGTATTTCAAATAGTTTTTCCTTGATTAGTGATCATATAATAATAACGTTGTTACACAAAAAACAATTAAAAAGCTTATCTAAGAATGAAACGATCGATGAGTAGAAAAATAATATAATATTTATATATAGTATGATAAATATAATAGTTGTTGGAGTGCTATAGTTTACCTATAAATATGTATTTTTAAAAGTTTGTGTGACATACTTATAAGTGTGAAAAACATTATGTTCTTTACGTATATGGATGTTATTTGTGAACAACATATAATTAAGGATAACAAAATTAATAGTAAAAAAACAAAAAATTGCAGTTGAGAAATCGCTTCACTACCAACTAATATCATATTACGGGTAAAAAGTCTTAAGGTACAATATATTAATCCAACAAAATTTTTATTTTGTTTTATGATCTATTTTTGGAAAACATTTTTGGTAAGCATGGCGTGATCATTCCTCAACTGAAACGACGCCGTTGCGTGGGAAATATTTATGATTATTTTTTGGGTATTGATGCCCCTACCCCAATTAAGGTTGAGTATAGGAGGGTTCAAATCTCGAAACCGCATCGTGTCCGTGTCCTTAATTCTGCTTCCAAATTTCCAACTCCCTCTGTTTCTAATGGTAGCAGTGTAGTGTATTTCGATCCAAGGGTTTCCCAGGGTTTAACCTGAACCAAACCCTAAACCCTAAATTTCCCAATTTCTTCCATCTATATTCCGCTCTGTCTCTTTCTCTCTCTGTGTCTCATAATTGCTGACCCATACTCTCTCGTTTGTGCTCTCAGATCCAATCACCACCCTCTTATCACTGGTAAGTTTTTCTGCTATTTTCCTTTTTGCTTTTAATTTCCATTTATGGTGAATATTTATTTCCGATTCCTCCTCCCTTTTTATTGGACGAGCTAGGGTTTTGCTTAGCTAATAAATATTGTTAGTGGGAAACGCCGAAATTGTGATCTTGGCATTCAACTCAAGTTCTGTGTAATCTGAGACTCGTTTTTCTTTTAATTGCGATTTTTCTCAGAAGTGATTGGCGTTGTTGGGGTGTGATTCTTGGTGGGTTTTGGGGTGCTGAATGATAGTGATTTGGGGAATGTGTATTTTTGGGTTTTCAAGTGATATGAAGTGCTGAATATGAGCAATGGCGGTGGGAAGACTGGAAGACAGCTTGAGCAGCCTGGCCCATGGAGGAGGAGGAAAGTGGGTGGTGGTGACGACTTTGCCAGGGCAATTGCGAAGATTGCGGTAGCGCAGGTGTGCGAAAGCGAGGGGTTTCAGGCTTTTCAGCAGTCGGCTCTGGAGGCGTTGTCTGACGTTGTGGCTCGCTACATTTTTAACGTTGGGAAATCGGCACATTGCCATGCTAATCTTGCAGGAAGAACTGATTGTCATGCTTTTGATGTCATTCAAGGGTTGGAAGATATGGGATCAGTGCAGGGATTTGCAGGTGCTTCTGAGGTAGATCATTGCCTTGAAAGTTCAGGTGTTATTAGGGAAATTTTTCATTTTGTTAACGAGGGTGAACCGGTTGTGTTTGCGCATCCTATTCCTCGCTTTCCAGTTGTGAAGGAACGGGTGCTTAATCCAAGCTTTTTGCAAAAAGGAGAAGAACCTCCTGGCGATCATATTCCTGCTTGGTTGCCTGCATTCCCTGATCCGCAAAATTTTTCACAGTCACCAGTGGTGAATGGAAGGGGTACAGAACCTCGTGCAGTAAAATTTGAGCAAGAAAGAGAGAATGGCAGCAAGGGGGAGTGGCCTGTGTTGAATTTGAAGCAGCAGATGGTCTCAAATATGTTTGAAAAGTCTGCCTTGGTTGACCCTGCAGACACTAAGGCAAAAAGAGTAGCAGCAGAAGGTAACCCATTCCTTGCTGCTCCTTTGAAAATTGAGGACAAGGAAATTGCTTCTGTTCCTCCTGCAGCCAAGCTTTTCAATGATGTGGTTCTCGATAATCCTGTTGTTGAAAATTTCGTTGAAAATGAACCAATTTCAGCTTTGGAGACATTTGCTCCAGCAATTGAAGCAATGAAAAGCACATGCTTTGATTCTAAGGAAGGCCAGACAAAAAATTTTGTGAATGAGAAGCCTATTGTGCGTTTTAAGATTGGGATAAAAAACAAATTAGTAGGAAGGTCCATTGGTTTGATCCCACAAACAGAGGAGCATAACAAGACTTTGCCATGGTTTGCGATGGAAGATGAGAAGGATGACAGGAAAAGGAGGGCAGAGAAAATTCTAAGGGAATCCTTGGAAAACCCAGATCAGCTTGTTCAGTTGTAAATTAGATTTTTCTTTAACTAGAATCTGTATACTTGATCAGGAGAATGTCAGGATAGCTAGTTCTGGGATATTCAAATCTTGGTAACTGTCTGGTTGTGGGCATTATAGGATGGATATTACTATTTTGCTCTGACATGTTCTCACTTTAACAATCTTTCAGGTATGTGCATGTCAATTGTTTGGTAGATCAATTTATGATTCTTTTTATTGAAGTCCTTTGGATCTGTATGATCTTATGCTAAATATAGCATATAAAAACATCTCAACTTCTGACTTGTGGCAGTTACTCTAAATTGTTTACCGTACTCCTTTACTTCATAATTAGTGCTACATCCACAGCTAAATTCCCACAGAAAAAAAAAATCACATTCCTTTATGATTAACCTACAAACTGGCGGTAGAACTGAATCAATTCCAATTGTTTCAGATCACTTGTTATATTAACTAACAATTGAGAGAATTCATTTAGTTAACAGTGACAGATAATCCTCGTATTCTAATGTATAAACAAGTGTACTAAAGTCTCACACCCAGATATTACATTATTCTTATTCAGCACCCTGCTGTTTCAATTCACGTGTTATAGTTAATAGTTGAGAGGACAATGCATAAGATTCGTTTAATAGTTACCCGTATTTATCCTCTGCACATTGTCATTGTAGCATGTTCATGTATAAAGAAGTAGTATCTGAGCTTCATGCCTAAAATGTACAGAGAACTATTTGTTCTAGTCTAGCTGTTGTATTTTCCCTTTTTTCTTGTTAGCATTATCTTGAAAAGCCACATTTTTGCTTGTACAAAGAACTTGAGTTTTGCACTACCAATTTATCTTCATTTTACATATTTTAATCCATTTTTCCTTGTTTTAAATGTATAGTTATTCTTGCCCTGTTGCTAATTTTTTTTTTGGATTTGCTTTTAATACTGGACATCTGTAAACCCAGCAATACGGAGTACTGGCAATAGCATAAATAGCGGTAAAGTTGATTATAAGCTTGAGATGAATAACTGGGCTTACAATTCTACAAGGTATGAAGGTCGTCAGGTTAAAGTAGTTGCTATTGAGGAATATGGCATGAATTTGCCTACGTAAGTTTGTATATTATCATGTGAAAATGTCGAGAAAGGCTTTCCACAAGTAAAATGGTACACGAGGACCAAGTAAAACTTAGAGGAAATCATTAGAAACTACTTCTATCAGAGTGAGCTTATTGAAATTTAGTTCTTGACAGAGCCCAATGACATTTTTGCTTCATGTTACTAACTTCATCGAATGTTTTATCAAGCTCTCCTTGATCAGGTTGTCATATAGAGTTGTTCTTAAACTGTAGAACTTACTGGTATCTTCGACTTCTGCTTTATGCCAGGATGTCATATATTGTGCAACATGTCTCTGGTTTCTGATCACAGTTGTCATATGGCCTTTCTTTACAATTTTTTATTAAAATATTTTCATTTCAGATAATTAGTGGATATGAAATTCACGTTGAGCTCAAATCCTTTGACTTAGACATGTAAATGCAGCTTGACGACATTCTAAATTGAAGCAATTTGTTTCTTTGAAGTACTAAGACTCATCTTTTTCCCCCCACATCATTTGTGGAACAATGTGAACTGTCTATATGTAGGATCTTGTCTGTTGGATTGTTCGATCTATATTGTGGAATTAAGGTTGGATATAAACAAACAACCCATATCTTCCCTGGTTCTTTCTCCCACCACTTCTCATCGTTCTGGAATAATTCCAAATACTTTTCTTACAATATCTTGAAAATCTTGCTATTTTTTTGTGGTATTAGATTTTTTTTATATTTCTAAGATGTTTAATACATTTATTTTCTCAATTAATATTTTCTTATTAAAGTTGTAATAATATTTGTACGAGGGTTTATATTACTTCACAGTTGTAGAAAAAAAATTGGGGACCTGTTTCGGGAAAAGGAAGATTTGTAGTTTGTATACTGAATGAGAGCAATATTCAATGGGGGTTCCTCCAAATTTATCCCGTAAAATTATGATTATGGAGACTTATAAATGTTTATAACAGACTTGGATGGTTTATAAGTGGTACGTTTTATTCCAAGTTTATTGGATAGCTGCACTGTCTTGGCATCGATGCAAATTTTGGGCAGAAAAATCACTGTCTCTGTTCATTTGGAGTCAAATTTTGTAAAAATGTGTTTTCAGCTTAAGTTTTACTTGATTTAAAGTTGCAAACAATTTGGCCCAGTTCACTAGTTCATGAGCTCAAGTCTTTAGAAGCATATACTGATAGCATTTTGTGTGAAAAATAATTGCCGAAAATGAAATACAAATATATTATATTTTTGGTAGAGCCAGGGCTTAGAATGGAATGAATATTTGGTACAGTTAAAGGGTAAAGTGATGGATCCAAAGTTAAAATGTTAAGAATTAAAATGGAGTTTTGGACAATAGTTTGTAACTCATTTAATATATTTAACTTGTGTACGCACTCATTCACTTGTTAAATTAATCGAATTATAGTTAACTTAAGTTTACCATATTTATTTCATAAATCAATTGCATCAGGCTAATTAACTAGTTCGGTTTTAAATTAATATCTGGGTTGGTTCAATTAGTTGTTATCACTCCTAAATGCAATTATATGAAAATTGTTGGTGTTGTGGAGGGTGCATTTTCTTTTCTTTCTGATGTTGGTTAGTACTGTTCAAAACTCAAATTAATGCACAGACATTTTGGTTTTCATCACTCCAAATTTTGTCTGAGATGGCTCACATGACTTAAACGTCCCAACCCAACAAGCTTCATTTTACTAAATTTATTAGAAAAGGTTATTTAATGCACAGGTATGCTAATTATGACTGTGTTAAATGCTCATAAAGCAAATGAAGTGACGCAATAAAAGAACCAGCTCATCTTCAAGCTATGGTGGTTGTTTATTTGGAAATGAAACCATTTCCTTTTACAAGGGAACAATATTTGAATTTAATATTTCACATAATTAGGAAACCTTGTTAAGTTAAAAACGAGACTGTTTCAAGGAAAAAGTAGAAACATAAGAAAGAAGATTCAAATTACTCCATTTTTATAAAAGACTCAAATTTTTGAAAAAGAAAATGATTTAATGCATCTTTCATTTCAATTAAGAAAAAGTAATTAATATTATTCACAAACTTAAAATTGAAAGACAAATTAAATCTTTTTCTTTTTCAAAAAAAATACTTCTTGTCTAACTTTTAATAAATGTATTCAATTATTATGACAGTGGAAATAAAAGTAACTAATACAGGGGATAAAAAAATTAAAAAAGAATTATACAAACAAAACAATATAGCATTTCTTGGTTAATGTCACTTTCAGATATTTAAATGAGATCTCATGTATTTTGTGTAAGAAAAACAAAAGTGGTTGGAAGGAGAGTAAAATCAAAAGTAGCTAAACAGGTTTCTTTTTTTAAAAAATAAATGAAAATTATAAATGCTATACAGTTCATATAGATCGAATGTAGTTATTTTGAATAGATTACTAATTGTTGTAGAAAAAAAAAAGACACTTAAAAAATAATCCAAGTTGTAACTGCAATAGACTTCTTAAGTTCTTATATATAGATCAAATATGGTCATTTTGAATGAACTGTTGATTATTATATTTCGGGCATACATAATTAATTATGTTTCTAAATATGGTTATTTTGTTTCACAGTTGATTAACTATTATTCTCACTATTCTCGTTTATAAGACAAAAACAATATATTTTTTTTCTCAAATACTATAAACAAATTTTACTCTAGGCACTAAAATTGTTGGAGGAAACTCAATATTAAATTTCCAGCACAAAATTAATATTTGACCTTGGTTGCACCGTTATAATATGTTCTCCCGTTTTTATAATGCAATAATTAGAAAAAATATCAGGAGAGTAGTAAAATTTAACAAAACTAACAGATATTTTTAATTCGTGCGAATTTACTTGTTTATATATAAAAATGTAGAGGGTATTAAATATTTATCAAATAAAATTATTACCCACTTTACCATATAGTCAATCACTTTATGATAATATTAAACTCAATTAGATAAAAATATCCGTTTATATACCTTTTAAAATGAATGTTAAAATCAATAAATTACAAGTTGTTACTAAATCACAGTATAAAATTATTTTGTATAACATATTTTTTCTTTTTTAAATCAATAAATGAAGACTTTACACCACGATGTTTGTTGTTTTATTAGGATTCAGACTGAATTAAAAAAGAAGAAAGATTTATATGTAACACTCTGCATATTTTCAACAGCTTGTCACAGTTCACACCACTGATATAGATTTGTCTATATTTCTTCATGTATTTACGAACATTGACTATGCAAATACATGAAGAAAGACAGCAATGGCAAAGGTAAACGTGGAAACAATTTATACAAAAACAAGTGAAACTGCCAATTAAGCAGCTTATTACCCATCAAACTATATATCATGAGTAGCTAGATTAGAAAAGTGAAACATGAAAGACTACACAACTAGGTATATTCTCTTTTACCCTCATACTTTTGAGCTAAAATTCCTACTTGAAAAACACTAGTTGCCTGCAATGTGTACCAGTGTGGTTTGCTACTTCACCTCTCACAACCTCGGTTATCAAATCCTTAAAGATCAAACGTTCAATATCCAACACAACATTTGGTGTCTCAGTGCAACAGTTGGTCCAAATTGCATGGTGATGCTTCAAATTCTCATCCTCATGAGCTAAACCGACATTCCCATATTGAGGCTGCAACTGATCTATTTCTGTGCACAGTTCATCCAATAGCTTCTGCCCTTTTGTTCTTGTGCTTGCAAACTCACTTGGTTGGCACCACAATAATGCAGAAGAACTATCCAATATCAGCTTTTGAACTAAAATGTCATTGACAACATCAAATATGAGTTTTCTTTGTATCTGCTCAGGATTTTTTAACCTGGCACTGTCTTCAATGTTAAAATGTCTTTTCTTTGTCTTCTCTTGTTCAAGTGCAAAGAACAACTTTGGATTAATCAAGTGACCCGGCGAGTGAAATATCTGGCTGGAGCTGTGGCCACTCAGCAGACCTGATGCTATCAGTATTTCTGTTATATACTTATGGTCAGGGTGCTTAGTGTTATTGAAATTGATGAATTTCTCTTCAAAGAAGTCAATTTCTTGAAGTATATCCACTGAGTTCTCTTCACTGTCGCCATCAGTGCTTTGAGCTTCACCTACTGCAGAACATTTGAAGAAAACCAAAATGTAACTCAGAATTCTTCCCTGTATTATTTATGTAAAACCACTAAAATGTGTATGAGTAGTGATACAGATAAATGATTTAGATTATCCTTGATTCAATCTTTGTTGCTTACCTGAGTATTTTGAGATGTCTGGTTTCTTTTTCACAGGAGATGGTGGGTCATCTCTATAGAATGCAGCATCAAGAACAGACACAGGACTTGGTTGTTCCGCAGTAACCATTGTCTCAGCCTTCCTCAATTCTTCAAATGCATTCTGATCAACAAAAGAATGTTAAATTCATTCTGTTCAACAAAAACAATGTTTAACCAGTTGATACAGTTGCAAAATGTTACTCTGCAAGGCAGAAATACTTACATTTTGATGCATGCAACTCAGCTGGATGGAGGAGCTAATGATCTTTCCAGTTTGATCAATTCGAATGACTTCAATCTCACTATGACCGGTCGAGTTTCTTTTGTCGTCTAAGTCCGAAATGACATTAACATGGTGCTTTAAATTCCTCCAGTTACTACTGATCTCACTGAAACGTTCATTTATTTGCTGCAAACTGGAGAACTTATGTCTTGGTGTTGTACTTGGAGAAGACAATTCCACAGGTTGAGTATTGTGCTCTCTTCTGTTAATGCAGGAATCCGATGATGAACTGGTTGGTCGTGAACACCTCTCCAGACCAAACTTCTTTTGTAATCTGGGGCTCCCAGACACAGTTATATAACCAGAACTGGTGGTGCATTCTCCAGTCTTGTCTTGAGAAACTTCCAAGGATTGCATCAATTTTGAAGTTCTCAAGTTTTTATATGATGGACGAACCTGTTGGCCCAAAGGATCCTTGATATTTTTTGTTGAACTTATGCCTTTAGCACTATTCTTGTCAACCAATCTTCCATTTGTTGGATTGCTAGAAGAACACTTGTTGACACCAGATTTTCCATGAACTGATAGTTCTGTAGGAGAAGGACTATTGACTTTTCTAGCAACTTTCGCAGGTTTCATGATGACAATTGGCAGTTTACTACCACGGTTAGAATTTGACATCTCAACCGTGACAGATACAAGATCTTTCTGTCGTACTCGTGGGCTTTGTAAGTTCGAGCTTTCACTGGTATTAGTACTATTCTTATTGTCAGATGGAGAATTTGAAGCCTGATCTCTAGCAATGTCTAACGAATCTTTACGTCTCTGCATTGCTTCAAGAATGTGTTTAAGGGCTCTGAGATCCTTTCCAGACTTTTTGAACTCAAGTTCTGCCACCCTTTTCTCAATTTCCCCATATACCGTGAGAGAGGTCTTTGAGGCTTTTACATCAGATTCACAACCCTTGGAAGTTTGTAATTGAGAACTTTGGATTGCATCAGGTTGCCTCCAAGGAGTTGATTCTAGTGCAAATCGTGAATAAGGCTTCTCATTTGTGATTGAATCAGCCTTTCTAAATTGAGGCAAGGTGAATTTTTGGTGGTGCATATCTTCATCACATGTGCTAGAGAACCTAGAAGTTCCAATTGGACTCCCACAAGTTTGTGCACGCTCCGGGAGGGCTTCAAGTCCCATCAACTTTGCTACAACACTGGAAGATCTTTTGGAAGTTTCTGGTTCTTGCAGCTGGTTAATCATTGTGCTAGAACTCTTTGCATAACCTTTCTGCTGACCCTTCAACAGGTTGCGAGACTTGTTTCCTTCATTGGAACCTCTATTGGACCCTTCTCTGCTGTCCAAGGAAAGCCTTGGGAATTCCTTATGCTTTGTGGCAGATTTGAATGTTTCATCATAAGAGAGCCTTGGTGAGTCCCAAGGTGTTTTCTTGGACTTGGCAAGAGTGTGGAATTGTTCGCCGGCAACTGTAACTCCTACATTGACAGATTTTTGTGACCGCAGAGGCCGGGGAGAGTCTATGAGTTTCAAGGTATTAGTGTGACCCTTCTTTTCCTCTTCAGCCACAGTTCTCACAGACAATCCTTGAGCTTCTTTATGCATTGAGTCTTTGACAATATGGTTGAAATGGAGGGATTCATGGCGTGAGGTATCAAGTTGCTTCTTTGCTACTTTTGAATTTGTATGTTCAGGAATTCTTGTCTGATTTCTTGATGATGATTGCATCTGAATGGTTCTGTTAAACTCAAGGGATGACATGCTAGATGAACAAGAGGATGAAGACAAAGAAGTTATGGATGATTCTGTGGAGAATTGTTGCTTTTCTCTAGCATCCTTCAGATTCTTTGCCTGCACCGATCGATACAAATGTTAAACAGATTTTTTCTAAAATTCTGCAGAAGAGTCAGACTACTGCTTTCGTACCTTAGTTTTCTTCAGCATTGTACCATTCAGCTCTTTAATTTCATAACTGCTTGCACCTGAGAAGTGAAGGATTTTTACTTAGAAGTTAGAAGAAAGTACAGTGGAATATTTTGTCAAAGGTTAAGTTTTCCTAAATCCATTTTCAAACATGCTGAAGCTCCATAAGTCACAGATCAATGATATGACTTTTAAGGTTTTTGATTCAGCAGAAATTTGGAAGTTGTGTGAGAAACAAGGATGTTGAGACACAAATTTTTCATGCATGGAAAAATCAGAACACAGAACGATACGTTTTTGGTTTTCAGTAGAATGACGTTCTACTTCGGAGATTTTGGAGCAACTTCAAGCACCCATGTTGCATTGAATGAGGAAAAAGAAACAAATCCATATATTCTGCAATGTGTCGCTTTAAAAAGTATTTTTTTTATACATTAGAAAATTTTCAAGTTTCGTATATTGAGCATCTTCCATCTTAGACTTCAAAAGGGGAAAAGTACTCAGATTCTTATATTATAATGGATTATGCAAATTACAGAAACTACAGAGGAAACTCCCTACAGAATTTTTATCAGCCAAATTCAAAATATGTAGAAAAAGAACATATTTTTCAAAAGCAGATAAAAAAAAACTACAGCTCCGAAATTTAATTACAGTTACTTGCATTATCAAACCTAAAGTTGTCCACTAAATTTATATATTCGTTAGAAGATGAAATATAAGAAGTTTCACCAAAATGTGATTTTCTTAGATCAGCAACCAAAAAAAAATTTAAAGACTAGGAAACAGGATGGAAAAACAGCCATAATCTAAGTTGAAACCACTAAATAAACAAACTTTAACTCCCCTTGAAAAGCAAAAATAAAAATGAAGAAATTAAATTGAAAAAAGAGCTCTGTGCGAGGACAAGTTCCTGACAGATTGAAATAGGTTTTTTGTTTCTGAAAATTAATGTAGGAGAAAGCGGATTCTAATAAAAATAATATTTTGGTAATGCATACAAAAAATTCAACATATACTCAGGACACAACTAGAAGCAATTGAACCAACAAACTTGCAGCATTTCTCTATCTCGATATACGAGATTGCAGAGAAATTTTGTACGTGTACCTAAACACTTTCCACGTTAATAAAAATACTAATTTGTTTGCTTAACCATTTGCCTTAATTTTAGTATGCATGTAAATCAAATTTTCTCTGCCCCCAACATCTACCAAAAAGATATCAAAATCTAAAAAGTGCTAACACCCAAGTTGATAAATCTGACTGTAACATCAAGGGTTTTTCAGTTTTTAAGTTTATAACGGTAGTTGCATCAATTGTGTTTTTGCAGTTTTTCCATTATATGAAGAAACGCGGTGAAAGCCTCGTTGTGGATGTAAAACCTTGCTAGCATCATTGTATCACTTTCAAAACTCTGAACAGAAACAAGTATATCACAGAATACCTGAAGTTGGCCTGTGCTGAATGCAGGTGCCGGAGCGTTGGCCGGTGAGGAAACGGTGGCGGTCAAAGAGCTGAAAAAATCCAGTGATGCACCCAATTTGCTTCTGCAAATCTGGGTTTTCATCCTTCAAGGATTTCAAAGACTGTCCAGACATTTTTGCTTTCTCAACCTTCAACTTTGCAGACTCCGCAAGGCTTAATATGTTAAGTCGCAGCAGTAACAACAACAAGAACAACAACAACCATGTTCCTAAGAAGAGAGAGATCTTGTGTTTCTAGGATTCAGTGGAGGCAAAAAGATTTGAATTGTGAAGATGACTCAGCGCAGGACCTGACCCATAAGAGTTTAAAGTTTCAAAACAAGATAGTGACAAGAATTTGCATACTGTGTGCTGAAATATGAAGACTTGGACATGCAAATTTCATGAAGGGTTGTTTTTTTGTGTGTTACATGTGTGTGCATGTGTACAAAAGTGTGGACAGAAGCAAAGGGAGAAGAATGAGATGCAGCGAAGAGAATATTATGCACTGCAGAAACAGATGGAACAAAAAAGAGGAGTGGAAACAAAGGAATCAGAAAGTGCTACCGCTAGCATCCACCTTCTAGTGAATAACAATGCAGAAAGTGAAGAAAATTGAGGCACCCAAGAAGAGAGATGTTTTGTTAATTTTCTCTGGGTTTTCCCACAGAATAAAAGGATTGCTTTTGTTTTTTGTTATCTCAGCAGGTGCAGAAGCCAGAGTGTATTGTGTTGGGTTGGGTGAGAGAGGCGTTGTAATTATTATATATGTGAGGCAAATGTTGAAAAACAGGTTGCTTAGAATATAGTATAGTATAATATAAGAAGTAGAGACAACCTTTTAATTACATTACGTAAGAGAGAGGGGAAATGGGTGGAATTTGGGGTATCAAAATCTGAGTGCCTTAAAGAGGGAGAAAGTCTTTCATAGTTAAACAAAAATACTCAATTTCTAACTTATTTTTGAAGGAAATCAGTGCATAATATGTCTATGATATTGTATAGTTTTACGTGATTTATAGTTGAATTATGTTCATAAGATTTAAATTTGAGATTTACACTTATAATGAAGTTAGTGAATTGTAAGAAGGAAGAGTAAAATGTTGAATTAATAAAGAAAGAGGAAGGGTAAGTGGGACAGGTTAATGTGGTCTGGTCTTTGGTCATTTCGTAGCACTTCCATGTGGACAAAACAACGTGGGTGGGACTGTGCCTTCAACCTCTCTCCATGAGCATGTGGAGTTTGTCAGACTCAAAGAAAAAAATAACATGTAGAAGTAAGAAGTGGATTTTGTACCAAAACAAAAAAGCAAATTTAAACAACAAAAGTGAATACAGATATTCAGCGAAAGCCTGCAGGATCTAAACCCCTTGTTCAACCATTCTCACACACACTTTTCACCAAATTGCCCTTCATCTCTTCTCACCTTTTTCTCCATACTTGGGACCTGCCCTCAAAATGGATCTTATTTCACTTTGCCATCCAAAGTGCAAAACACCCTTATTAAACTTTTGTTTTGCCTACCCAACTATATTTATTACATCAATGTCACATACACATTTACCTTTCTGCTGGGGGAATCGCATTGCACTTGCAAGCCACACACAGTGACATAAATGAATATCTCTGCATTCAATTCTCTGAAAGTCGTCACATGTTGGTGAAAATGGGAATTGAAGAAAGCTATTGTTATTGTAGTTATTCAACCCGATGCATTTGCTAACCTAGAAAGTAACAAGAGTGTCCACTCCCAGTGCAGTGAGGTGGTGGGTTAGGTGCTTTTTAGTTGATACATTTCAGCATAAATGTGGTCCTGCTCCAATGTGTCACAAATACTATCATGCAAAGCTTGACAGTTACAAAGTCTAGGAATGTGTTTGGACCATTAGCATTTCCAGAACAATGAATATGGAAGATTAGGATAAAATCTTGAGGGAGTCCTTTTAAACACTGTGTAGTGTTTCCGCCGCAAAGTTTTGGTGTGTTTCTGCTGCCACATTACTGATATAGGACCACCTTGTTAGTGCATCATCGCTGTCATTGGTACTGCATGAGTTACACTTCACTCACCTCTCTGCATTTTTTCTTTCATCAAATAAAAACCTATTGGTCAAGCTTCACCTATTAGATTAAACACGAGTTTTCTTCCCAAGTCATTTTCATCGAGATCATCATCATAAACACACTTTTTAAAAATACTTCATTTATTTCTCTAAATTAAACTGATTATTTGTTATTATATATCTTAGCTCCTTGCTTTATATTCAAACACACACATTTTTTAACTTTAGAATGATGTATAAACCACTTAGAAGATGTGCATGTTTGGTAGAACTAAAGAAAAGTAATTGTAAAGAAAGAGTTGAAACAGGTTACTGAGACTTTTTCCTTTCTGGAGGTTTCATTGTTTGTTTTCTGAAACCAGTAAAATTTTCTTCCCTGTGCAAACTAGTAAAAGCAGGAAAAAGAAATAGGTCCAACGCTGAAAGAATCTACCCCTTCACTAACATGAATTCAAGCACCATCATCATGGAAATGCTAACGTGTGATTATCCATCACGATCTAAATGTGGGAAATACCACCCATCACTTTCTAAACTCGATAGCACCTCAAATGTTACGTCTTTTCTTCACTCTACTTAAAATAAAATTGGCATTATAAGTGGCTCATATATATATGTAGGACTGCTATATATTGAAGAAAATACAAATTGATCTTTATAAACGATTGAGAGATTATACATATATAAATATACTAGATTTGAATGTCTATAATGTAAGAGATTACGTAACAACCTGCAGTTAAAGCATATTTATATAGCCCTCTTTCACATGCATCCAAGAAAATACTATATGGTTTACATGTGCAATATGCTTTTTAATAATGTAAGATACGTCCTACGCTTCACAACACAGTTGTACAATCGATGCTTCTGATATGTTGATTACAAATATATAATGCACAAATTCTTAGAACGCCACATCAATGTCTTATTCCTTTTAGATAGTTAAGAATTCAAATAGAATGTGTTAGTTTTATCATGAATTGTATTATTCATTTTTATATTATTTTAAAAAATTAGGTTATTTTTAATTAGTAGATAACATAAAACTAGAATATATACAACTTAAACTCTATTATTAACTTAACCAAGGACAATAATTGGAATGATTGTACAAATCAGCTAGGCTAACTTTAAACACCCACGATCTCGGGTCTTTATTTATTGGATTTCGAATTATACGTACGGGAATTACAAATACATAAGATTAATTATCATATTAAGCACTTGTTTGCGGCTAATAATACAAATTGTTGTCTTATAAAACATTGAGTACTGATTGGGAGATTTTTAGTAAACAATTTAGTTAGTCAAGTGAATTACACACAAAAATTATGTCAGAAATTTAATCATAAAAATTACTGCAAGTTAAAAAATACTAAGAAACTTATTATAAATATGATTAGAAGTGTTTATAAAATACTTGTATAGGTATACAGGTATTTTCTGTTAATTGTTTTTAATGTGGCATAATTAGGTGTGTTTCAAGTAGAACTTATTTTAGTCAAAATTGATTTGTGTTCGAATGTATTTGTTTAAAACTAAGTCCTTTGATGGAAATTTTACAAATAAGTTACTAGTAACACTTTATAAAAGAAAGTTAATTAACTCAACAAATTTCAAATGTAGAATCAAACTTGTATTTCAATTTAAATCTATCTAAAAGATTATACTAATTGATCTCACTTTAGATTATGTACTAATCAAAATACACACCAAGCTATGGCTAGCTTTCCCAAATTCTGCATAGTATAGACATTATCATCACATTAATGCTAGAGAGACACTTACTCAAGCATCACAATGGTGCTTTTTCTATTATGGCAAAGCTTATCTGAGGTCTTTAAATTTTGTCGCTGAGCTAAAAGTGCTACCTGAATATTCGTCTTACGTATGTAATGGTAAATTTTGGCTAACAAAATGCTCATAATGGAGCTGCATAATGATCATTTTAGACCATTAATAGTTGCATATTCACCAAATTAACCAGTGAGCTATATGTTATAGGTTTTTGACCAAGAGGGCAACTACTACATATATATGCTAAGTTCTGTGCACCTGAGTGCTCTTCGTCAAAGAAGCATATGTTACATATCCATGAATGGTATTGTCCTGTAAATTATAAATGCTACCACATTTCATTTTATAGTATCTAACTTTTTTTTTTTAGAATGGTAAATTAAAGATGAGAGGGAATTGTAGTTTTCCTTCACAAGTTTGAGTGGTTCAGAAAAAGTAATTTGCATTGTTATCATGATTTTGCACAGGTACATAATCAACGAGTAGCTTCTAGCTTAAACCAGAGATATCTGCACACTGTATCTGTGAAAGCAATAAATGAGAGTCATTCACCCAAAATGCTAATAGAATTAAATTTACAATCATGATATTTAGATACCAACAAGGTAAAGGAGACCAAATAGAAAAAAAATGATTATATAACATCATTTAATGAGTATGTTTTTTAGAAAAGAAAAACAATAGTAGAAGCCTAGAATAAAAAACTAGTGGAACTTAGAAACACTTATCTCTAAGACTTAGCATCAAATAGGTTCAGTCGAATTTAAACTCAGAAAGTCCAATCCGAACCAATGTGTTTGGTTTGGTCCATATTATTTATCAAATGAGGCTACCGTTTGGGGAGGTCACATGTTAAGAAGGTCACGAGTTCAATAAATGGGTTCAATCGTGTAAAAAAATATATGAATTTATTAAAAGTAAGTAAAATAAATTTGGAAAAAAAATATAAACATAGATCATTTAGTGCTTTTAATAAATGGGATTGGAAAGAGTAATGACAACAAAATATAAATTACAATTAGAATAAAATTTAAATACAAATTTTCTTAGCCTTTGCGTATTAAAAGTTTTATTGTGACAAAATTTACATTTATATTAAATGTTAGTTTCAAGGTATAATAAACTCTAATTTAAATTGAGAACCAAATCTAAAGAGATGTATTTACTTTTTTGTCCTTCAATTAGAAAGTTGATGTTATAAATGTAAAAAAAAAAAAACGTACGTAATGTATCTATATGTGTGTGTTATCAATGCAAAATTTATTTTGTATTTACATAAATATAAAACCACTTAATTAAAATTTTCATATTTCAAATCATAACTCACATATTTTGATATTAGAAAATAAACACGACAAATTATCCATTAACATCTATCCGAAATACATTAATCATCAATTACATGTCATTTATTTAACATAATTTGCTAGCGTGGAAATTATCTAGAAAAAAAAATATTATTTTCTATCTTTCTCTTGCTTGAGTAAAGGATCTTTCACTTGAACTAAAATTGTCACTCAAGTGATAAAAACACCATAAAACAAGTTTGATATCTTAGTTTTATTTTTGCCTAAACTACATTACATAAAATCAATCAAAATTTTTAAACATTTTCAACAAACAAACACCATTATAACTTGTTTTATAGTTTATAACATCAATAATGTGTTGGTAATTCAGAAACACTATCTCAAACTCAAATTAGTTGCTTGTATTTAAAGTTCAAAATTATCAATAGATTAATTCATTGAAAGTTTTACTATAATACCCTAATTCCATCAATTCCTTCAAACCTCAGTAACAATTCAAAAGTCCATATCTCACTAGTCTAGTTTTTATATATTCTTAACTTCTACGAAATTCCAACACAACTGAAATGAAATCAATATATTAACTTTTTTTTTACCTTTAATTTCAACTCTTGAAGGAGGAAACTAAAACTAAGCAAACTTAAGGAAGTACTAACTTCCGAAGAGATTGAATTTACAAATAAAACATATTACTTTTGACTTAAATTAGTATATATCACTACTAACGAGTAAAGATTAATATCTTAGTTCAAATCTTACATCTCACATGCAAAATAAAGAGAAAAAGAAAATAATAATAATAATTTAAGGAAAAGAAAACTTACTCTAAGATAAAAATTTGGCCATTTAAGAAAGTTTTAAACTTTGATGTCTTAACGACTTCTTACATATGAAAAATTGATAAACGTTTTCAAATTTTTAGATAGAATATAAGAAAAAAATTAAAAATGATAAAATTTATTAAATAAAATACTAAAAGATTAAAATTCTGATTATGTATTAAGCATTATTTAAATTTTAATTTATATTATTTTTTAAATCATCATTAAAGCAATGGAATCTTGCAACTCACGAAATGAAACTCCTGAAATATTTTAGTTCTGTCATGCATGGGATAGAGACAATTAGGTCAATCTTTTACAGAGAATATAATTTAGGAAATATTTTCGTTGGATCATAGTTTTCAAGAAAAAAAATGTAACTTGAAATGTATTTTTAGGTATATTTAAAATTACATTTGGTTAGATGTCAATATTCTTTAAAAATATTATAAAAATAATAATGGACATAAAAAAAAAAAGTAAAGATGATAATGGACGTTATAATTGAGTTACAAAGTAGATTCACACATTCACTTAGAAATTTCACTTCTTCACCTCTCATTACATAAATAAAAAATATAATAAAGGCTTAACTAATCATAAAATAATATTCTTGTGATTTTTGTTTATTTTATTTCTATTAATTTTCTTTTATGTTGAAATGTATCGTTATTTCGTTAAATACAACGAAAATAATGCTATCGTAATCACATGCTAATAAATGATAAAGTCAAATAGGAAACGTATCACATTAACATAAATTAAAATAAAATTAAGGACACATCTATACAAATAAACTAAAAAAAATTATTATATGTACTAAAAAAGTGAAATTCATAACGAGTAAAAGAAAAAATAAATAATGTATTTATAAGCACTAAAATCAAGTAAAAGTAACATGTTTTCAGAAAAAAAAAAAAAAAAAATCTTTAAAAATATTCAAAGGTTAGAAGTAAAATATGTTGAAAAAACTAGATAGGTTCAACCATGTAATCGATTAAAAGGTTGTTATGCACTTGACATGCATGGAAAGATAACAAAAGATGATTCGATTATTGGTGATATATATACCTAAAGAAAAGGAGTAGGAGAGTTGAAGTGGTACTTTGAAAAGGGATGCACAACCACATGCAAAAAGTGGATCATCACGACCTACCTCACTTTTTATTGCCCACTAAGCAATCCACATCATCTTAATTCCAAACACAACTTTACTCTCATTCATGTCTCATCAAAGTCTCCACCAATTAATACGTTCTTAATTCACCATAACAATTATTTATTATCAATTAATTATATTATAAATTTAAAGAGTTTATGAAAATTAAACTTGTATAAATTTATGAAATAAAAACATTATCTCTTGCATGAGATTGCGAGGAATCCTATCCTATAGTATTTGTTATTAATGAATTGAATTCATTTGAGTAAGAAAAGTTAAGTTTTCATTTTTTAAGACACGAATCAAGTAAAATTGAAATATACTTTGATTTTACGTTTTTTTATGAGTGAAAAATAAGGAGGAGTTAGAAGAATGAAAGATATTGAAAAGGGAGGCAAAGGTAGAACGTTGTAATGAAATAAAGAAGTGACCAAAAAGGGTGTTTAGATATTAAAAAAGGGACAGAGCATTGTTAAGAGAAAGAATCCTTGATTCTATCTTATCCCATTCCTACATACATCACTTCACATGAGAAGACAGCTTTTCAAATCTACCATGTGGAGCACATACTCATTCCACATTCAATTGCAAGAACTCATAATATCTTATTTCTCTCACACCTTTCTTTCTTGGTCAATTCCAATAACTCAATCATATTGCTTCTCTTTTCCAACATTTTCAACACCAAGATCAATATGAATGTGCTTCGCCATTGACAGGTACCAAAATAATCACACGTGGAAGATTGTGGACTTTGCATTTTTCTGACAAATTCTTTCTTCTTTTATGAGAAAAGATAGACCTTAAAGTTTTTCTCAATAATAGGTGCTCACGTGGACTAACTACTATTTATTTTTTATTGCATATAAACAAATGTTTCACACAATATGCTTAGTAATAAGAATGTTAGAAATCAAATACCACAATCTACACAGGTCATCACAATCAAAAGCTTTCATCTTCACATGCCCCAACCACGACGAAGCTCACAACATTTTTGGCTCAAAATATGAAGATTCCATTCTGTTTCCTGGTCTTGTCGTTTCGATATTCAATGATTCCAACCATTTCATATATTTTTGTATAAATTTAAATGAAATCACGGTAGAAGTGTCACATTTACTAGAGATAAGGTCAATTCAAAATATATAAGTGAGTATACTTACAAGCTGATTTTGTAGGATTGAGTTAAGCTTAAAATTCACTTTTAACCTAGTATCAAAACCAAATTAGAGTCTATCATAGTTAATTTTCTTGAACATTATGTTTCATTCGCTATCGAGCCGTTAATAAATTAAGGGTTAAATATGTTTTTGGTCCCTTGACTTTCAATGAATTTTGAAATTAGTTCATTTTAAAACTTTGGACCAATTTAGTCTTTCATCTCTCGAAATACATAAATTTAGTTCTTTTAATCAAATTTAGTTAGATTTATTTGATCTTTCATATGCATTTCAGAATTATATTTGAGTTGTTTATATTGTTTGACACATTTTTTTTTAATGTTAAGTTAAATACTATTATGAAACGTGCTTGAAATGTCAAATAAACTTAACAAAATTTGATTAAAATGACTAAATTCACGTATTTCGAAAGATGAATGACTAAATTGGTCCAAAAATTTTAAATGAACTAATTCCAAAATTCACTGAAAATTAAGAGACCGACCAAAATCATATTTAACTCATAAATTAATTATACAAATAAAAGATAGGTAATCGAAAAAAGAGATAAAAGATTGAGTGTGTGTGTGTGTTTATTCATAGGTGTGCACACCGATAACGTTCAATTTGTTGTTCGATGAATTTTAAGGTTACTCCAAACCTAATTAAATATTGACCACGTTATTGTTCGAAAACTGAATCATAAGTCTATAATAATTGTACCCACAAATGCTATAACTTCTCAATACAGCAATATGTAAAATCTACACTAGTAATGTGAATCATGTCTTCAACTACAACTAATAGTATTAAACATGCTAAAAAATAGTTACCATTGTAAAAAAAAGTTAATATTAATCATGGCTTCAACACTTAGGCTAAGTTGTTTGTGTTACAATAATTATACCAAAACGGAACGACTCTCAAGATTGGCATCATTTTGCACCATTTTTTTAATAGCTTTGTATTTTCATGAGATACTACTTATGAATAGAATTTTATTTTATTATTTTACATTAAAATACAGAATTAAAAATTTATTTTAATATAAAAATATAAGTTTCTTAATTTATAATAATATAATGTAAGATTATCAATGACGTCTAAATTAGTGTTTCAGTATACAATAATATATTCAGTGACATATTCTAACGTTATGGGAAAGGATTGTAAGAAAGAAAGTGAGAGTGATGGGAATGCGCCAAAGACAATGATTTGGAAAACCGTACAAAGGCGTGCTCAAAGGAACTCATCAATTCCTGCTACAAGTTCAAGCTGCCATCATCATGGCCAATGAACAAAACCTTGTGTTAAGAACTGATTTCTTCCGAATAAATAAAATATATTTTTAAAAATTAAAAAGAAAATAATAAATAAAAATAATAACAATAATAAAGTAAACAAGTAAAATAAAATTAAAAAAAGTAAAAAAATTTACATTATTCTTCTGTTATATTTTTAAAATACATCGTTATTAATTTTAAAATTTTAAAATATATTAAAATTATTTTTAAAATATCAAAACAGTTTGTTATTAATGTTCAGTTGAAAATAACACACAAAAATTCGGAAAAAGAAAACCGGGCTCGATTGAGGTGCACTGTGATTAGGTTGGAAACAAAGATTAAAGGACAAATTGAATTTATTTGACAAATTGTTGACTTTAATTGCTAATTAAATTGTGTGATTTGTGTTATGTTTTGAGTGATAATTTTAATTTCGATTCATCTTATTTGAATGGATTTCGTTTAAACTTTGGTATGTGAGAATGCATATCACAGCTTAATCCAGGTGTTTGGTTTTGATGGAGGAGTGCGGATATCGCGTGGGCCGAGTTAAGGCCCATATTTCTTTTAGATAAACTAAATTTGGGCGCTTCTCCATGCACCTCTAACACTTCTTCTATACCCTCAAAAGTTACAATAATGCCCTTCATTAAGATATAGCTGAGAGTGGGTAGGGACGCAGTAAATTTCATTTACTGCGTCGCCAACTTTTGCACCCCCAAATACTATTTCTTCTCCGTTTGTGTCTTTTTGACTCTGCCTTCATTTAAAATTTCTCAGTTTCATTCTCGTTTCGTGTGGTCCCTTTCACAGTTTCATTCTCGTTTCATTCTCCCGAGCTTTCAATTTTGTATGCTTCATTCTTTCTTTGTCCGGTGGTGTGGTCCCCTTTGGAGGTTTGTATCACTTTCATTCAATTTCTTTTAAGTTTTTTCTCTCAGTGTGTCAGTGTCTCACTCTCTGTGCTTGTGGTGGTTAAAGGTTAGCTATTTGTTGGTTGTTTGAAGAAAGGTGTTATCGTGAGTAACGTGCATCCTCTCCAAGTGTGGTACTTCCGTTCTGTCCAGGTTAGAGTCTTGAGCTGAAGTTTTTTCTTTCTGTGTATGATGTGAAACGGCATTCGTATTCCGTTTCAGAATATATGAAATAGCTTTCACACTCCGTTTCGAAGAAATACACGTAATTTTTTATGAAACAGATTCCCGCATCCGTTTCACACATTTACAAAACGGATTACATAAATCGTTTCGGGAAAAATTTTAAATTTTGTGGGAAACGGAATACGAATTCCGTTTCACAAAATCGTGAAACGGATTATGTAATCCGTTTCAAAAAAAAATTGCGAATTTTTTTCTGAAACGGATTACAGAATCCGTTTCACTATTTTGTGAAACGGAATTCGTATTCCGTTTCCCACAAAATTTAAAATTTTATCCGAAACGGGTTACGTAATCCGTTTCCTGGAAGTGTGAAACGGAATTTGCAATCCGATTCCATGTGTTTTTTTCTCAAACGGGTTCTGGGATCCGTTTGTGCTTTCTCTAAACGTTTTTTTCATCTATTTGTGGTTGGTGAGAATGAGAATCTAAGAAATTAAGTCGAACCAAAGCCTGAAGAATCTAGGTTTTTAACATGGCAATGGATGGCTGGTGTTTCCTAAGCTCCACCAACTTTGTGTTCCATTCATAACAAAATTACACCCCCACGTCCACCAATAATAATTTATGACAAAGGCAATTGAGGATGATACTACCAAAACTACAGGGCTTCTTATCAATGCAGTAAACAACAAAGTGACCCTTTTCAGCCTTCGTCCACTCTGATGATGCTGCATTTTCATGAGTCTTCGGCCACAGAAGTCTCTTCCTTTGGTAATTTGTGACCTCTTTCTGCCAGTTCGAAGCCATTTGGATGATCTTTTTTGAACTAACCATTCTTGCAATTTAGCTTCTACAATATAAGATACGAGAATGTAAGGATTCGTTGGTTGTTTATACAGTCACAGATTAACAGACAAATTCTTCAATTCTTCAATGCTGCCAGTTAATAGGTCCAAAAACGGAATTCAAATTTTGTTTCTCTCTTTCTTGAAACGGAATTCGTATTTTGTGTCCCAAAAATGTATAATTATTTCGCCAAACGGATTACATAATCCGTTTCATGAAGATGTGAAACGAAATTTGTAATCCGTTTCACCAAGTTCCATGTGCTTTTGTAATCAGTGAATGTATACTGTGTGATTGGTGAATTTTTTAACGTGAATCATGCAATCTGTTTGAATATCACCATGCAATGAGTTTTGAATATGACATGCAATCAGTTTTCAATTTTTGATACGTGTTGCATTCTTTTCTTTTCTTTGATACGTGTTGCATTCTTTATGCATTATTTTTTTAACATTCTTATGTATTATGTGGTTCCCTTGGTTTGTTGACGTATTAAAATATTTTATTTTTATTATAGTTCATTATGGAAGATCATCATTTTAGTTATTTGAGTTTCTTGGATTCTCAAGCGGATTCTCAACTAAATTGTAGTCTCATGTCAGACTTTTCTGATTTTGTTCATGATAT
>Ga0099822_1000203_pt1 | contig 45745 bp, 30 predicted proteins | sample CowpeawhiteBW_FD_76839 | JGI IMG/M metagenome (GOLD analysis project Ga0099822, IMG submission 76839) | Root nodule microbial communities of legume samples collected from California USA - Cow pea white BW | ecosystem: Host-associated > Plants > Roots > Nodule | place: USA: California | collected... | reverse complement strand
AATTGGGGTACTAAATTGAAAACAACTATTACACTGCCACGTGTCATGCTTGTAAGCTGCCACGTGGCACGATGATAAACTGACACGTGGCAGTTTTTTAAATTTTTTGAAAAAAAAATTAATATTTGAAAAAAAATTTAAAAAAAATAAAAATTTTATGGCTTGACAGTGTCCTGAACGGACACGGTGTTAACTCCAACTTAACGGAGATGACCAAATTGAACCTCTTTAGAAAATTGGGGTACCAAATTGAATATTCCTAAAGTTCGGGTACCACATTGAACTTTCTGAAAAAGTTTGGATACCAAATGTGTATTTATACCATACATTAACTATTTTGATATAATAAAGTAATAATCATTTCAAAATAAATTTCTCCATAACTACTCTTGAGGAAGACTCAAATCAAATTAGTATAACATCAGTTCAAAGTAACCCAACAAAATAAAAACACCATGACCTAAGAATATTTTTCTCTACTTCCACCGATAAATCCATATAAAAATAAATAAAATATATTAGAATAATGATATTATGACTCTCATTTTTTCTCTCACTTTTTATTTTTTTGACATAATTTAATATGAATCATTAATTAATGTACCACTATTTTTTAAAAGAATAATTAATGATCCATATTAAATTACATGGGAGAAAAAAAAAAGTAAAGGATGAAAGTTAAAATATAATTTTCCAATATACTATACTACAAATACGTTTAAACGAAGGTTCTATATTTTTCTGTTGGGTTTAAAATGGGATGACTAGCTGGTCATCTTGCATAAAAGAGGCACCAACAATAGGATTAGTAGCATGTTTAACCCAGTTATGTGGGTTTGAATCCTAACATTTCAAATCTATTTTTATTTTTTTACTTGAACTCAATTTCAAATTAATTACAACTAAAAATCATGATATTAGTATAATAGTCCACATAATTTGTAAACACATTGCTACAATATTTATACCATGTACAATTAGACACGTATAAAATTATAATTAACTTACATTTTAGAATATATTTAAAGACTAAGAATTTCAACAACTGTAATAAATATTACTTCTCAAACTAAGTAATTCGCCATTAACACGCAATGATTTTCAAAATTATTATTTTGTTGAGAGAATATAAGGTATCAAACGAAATTAAGAAGCTTTTTTCGATGGATTAGGATGACTCAAATATATCCCAAAAATTTGTCTTTAAAATATTCCAATTTTAAATTTTAAACCTTAAACATGTAAAATTTAATCTCAAACTAAATATAGTAAAACATAATGAATCCCCTAAAAATTGGTATGAGCATCCACCGACACATAAAAAGTCTTTTCGTTCAATATTTTTTTATTTTTGATGTTTGTCCAAAATTTGACGTTGTATTAGGTAACATCAAAATTAATGTTTGAGTAAAAGTTCAACGTCACTTAACATAGGAAGATAAGGAACCAGACATCCAATTTCGCACCCACTAGAGCCAAAATGCAGCAGATTTTGACTTCTGATATTGTACGGTCAGTCGTCAAATGACATTGGCGGTTTCACAGTTCGACGTCTGACAGTACAATACCAGACGTCAAAATATTTTTTTTTTTAGTTGCATTTACAATTTTCCCACACCTGAAAACTATAAAATTTCCAAAAACAATTAATAAATATTTTCATCACAATTATGAATTTACAGTTATATCTAATAACATTAAAACTCTAAAGTATTACAATTAACACTAAACTAAAAGTTTCATCATCAAAGTGTTGTCCAACAAAGTTTAAAAATAATAATAATTCTAATGGTCCTAACTCCATCGTTCCAATAGCTATGTTGTCCACTCTTATCTCAATGTTTGGATAATGTCATCATATAGAGAGGATGAATTCTTGAAACGTTGAAAAAAATAAAACAACTTTATTATGTATGAATATCATTGTCTAGAGTTTGACATCATTTATAATATGTGAAAGGTATATATATTATTACTTATGTCCTATCATTCTTCACATAATACTTTCAAATCATCGATCAACGGTTTAAGGTACACATCAATGTCATTTCTAGCTTGTTTAGGACCCGATATCATTACAGACAACATAATATATTTGTTTCTTCATGCACAACAAAGGAGATAAATTTGAAATTATCTACAAAATTGGCCATGAATTATGTTTGCTGCTTAAGTTCCCATAATGATTCATACCATCTGTAACAAGTTCAAGTCTTAAGTTTCTTAGCTCTACACCACATCCTGAAAATGTTTCATTAATCTTCTTCCATTGTGGAGAATCAGCTGGGTGTCGAAGTAACGTTAAATAAAAATAAAATCTATTTAATATGACTAAATTCACACAATTCTAAAGTTGAGAAACTAAATTGGGTCAAAATTTTTAAAAATGACTAATTCCAATTTTCACCAAGAATTAAGAGACCAAAATCATATTTAATCCAAATTAGAAATAAAAAAATTATAAAAATGTTAAATATATAACTATAAAATTATGCAATATAAAATAATGAAATTACAAAAAATCAAAAATTAAAAATATTACAATTTGATAATTTTTTATTTTTATAATTTAAATAATCTTGTAATTTATAGTTTTATAATTATATAATTTATAATTTTATATTAGTGTAATTTATAAGTTCGTAATTATGAAATTAAATATTTTTATAATTTGTTAATTTTATATTTTTTAGTATTTTAATTTGATAATTACATATATATATATATATATATTTGTATTTTGTTTTATTTTCTTATTTCTAATTTTATAATTTTAATTAAATTTTAAAATAATTTATACTAACTATTTGGGAAAAATCTCTTCATCACTATTTTTTATAACAAAATATTATGTGACCGACATTTAAGGAGGATGTCCTCCAAAATAATTATCACATCACAAAGTTAAAAACAACATTAATTCCTAAAGAGTCAATAAATCACAACAATTTATTAAGCACTTAATTGAAAGTTTCAATTTTAAAGAGGACTTGAAACATAATTAAGTCTTAAAAAAATTATAATAAATAGTAATAAAATTTATTCTTTTTATCAAGAAGAAAGATTTTGTCGTGCCCGTACTTGACTCTTATTTTCTAGTTTTGTAGTTTGTTACTAGTGAACTTGTTCACAGTAGAGGGATATTATTTTTTGAAATTTCCTAACAGTTTATCTTTCCCATTTCATCAGTCTTCCAACTAAGGTTAGTCCTTGGACAATGTCTTAACATCTGGCAAAGACATATCGGACAATGCAGGTGCACGTTGAATTGTCTGAGACATATGTTTCACACTCTTCAGTGCACAGGATCCGATGTAAAATGCTATCACTGCAGCACTATGCTGGAAAGGCTTAAGAAAGCTCCCACAGATTCACAGACAACAGAAAAAGTAAACCAAATATGAACTAATCAAAAAATTGAAGAGACTGACTACCTTTTTAAATACCAAATACAATCTCCATTTCACATGACTCAGCCGATAAAGATTATAAGATTTTAATTATACTCAGTAAAACTATTTACCAAGAGAATTAATAAATGTTTAAATTGCTACAAGTGAAGCCACTGGCATTGAGCTAGTTCTGAAGAGTGGGTAGTTTTGGCATGAGACGAATCCTCATTGTCAACTTTAGATATCAGAAAGAAAAAATGAAAAACATTCTGACCAATACAATGGTTATGTCTCCTAGTGTTCCACATGATAGAGAGACCTTCATATAATCAGATAAGCTTGTTATAGCTCACAGGAACAGGTATTTAAGTTCTCCATTTGCAAGCTGACAAAGCTTATTGTAGCTGATCATATCTGCCAATAGGGTAAAAAATACATCAGAACCCACAGCTTCATAAACTTCGGAATGCCATAAAATTAATGAAAGTGGCAGGTAATAAAAACTATTCCACATGTTTCAGCCATATCTCAAAATCAATTTGAGGAATGGGAAGGAAAACAATACCAATGGAATCACCAAAATTGGTCCATATCTCAGCAGCAATGGACTTATCACTGTTAACAATACCAAAAACTTCTACAAAAGTTGTAAGAGGAGCAGGGGGAAGTCCTTTTACTACTAGCTGTTTCTCATCTGTTGATTTTCCAATGACAACTCCACCATCAGATCGCACAACCTGCATCAGGGTCCTTACCCTCCTTCCAACATAAAAGTGCAGTAGTTCTGCATTGACAAAGGCCGCAGGATTTGACATATCCATTTTCTGCTCAAGACATAAGAAGATAATTTGATTCAACTACAGAAAAGAAAGCATCAAGCCACCCACAAATGAACAAGACAAGACTTGATGGCAAGAAAAGGTTGCCTTCTTTGATCTGTTTGATGAAACATCTAATGTTCATTTATATAAATCCTGTCTCAATTTACTCCGGTTCAAATTTCAAATATTCCTTTCACCAACTACAACTGTTGTTCATCAATGCTGACAACGGTGTGCATTCTACAGTGGACCAGTAATTTAAAGTTATGTAACAACACTAGATCACTAATACTACTGTAAGTGACCAGTCCTAATAAACGTAAGATATCTGGGACTTCCTAACACAGGCAGCAGCAAAGTAATTTGGTGTATGAGCAATGATAATTTTATTCACAAAAAACTAACATTGAGTCTCTAAACGGCAAAAGGTTTCATAATTGCAACAAACATGGCCAAAGAAAAAAAAACGCATCATATTAGAAAGGGTTTCATGCCAAATAATCAGCTTCAATGCAAGCAGAATCAAGGAAAATACTCAGTCAAAGATAACCAAATCGCTAGAGATTACAACAAAATGTAAAATGTAAATTTATTTACACTGTAACAACCTAAAAAAAACTTTGTACTACGGTGTGGATATTTTAAGGTACCATAAAACATTATTTATTTCATTATTCGGAAAAACAAAATCAGTGAGCAGTTCGTCAGTTCCATCCCTTATTCACATCAAGGAAGTAAAATGAAAGTATACGACGAAACGAGACGAGATCAATTCTATTCCGTTTTATTTTATTTCTTCAAATTTTGAAGAGCAAGCAATGTCAACTAGTTCGATTCTCTTCTATTCCACCCCTTTTCAACTATCTAAACATAGCTTTGGATTTTCTTTTTTTAATTTGGCCATAAATTGAACTCTATACCAAAACTCGCTCAACTTATTCTAGAATGTAACAATTGTTCAATTAATCGTGAAGACGACAGTGTTTATCAAAACGAAACTACTATTTGCAAAAAGAAAAATTAGAGAGCGAAAAGGAGCTGGTGAAGAATATGGAAGTGAATGTAAAAGAAGCATGAAAATGGTTTCTTACGAATGCAAAATCAGAATGAATTCTCACCAGAGTGAATGCAGAAGCCAATTTCCGAGAATCTAATCCCCAAACCTGAAGCTCACCACAAGAGAGAGCATGGGCGCTCGGGTTCTACTGCCAGTGTAAACTTTTTTTTTTCTATTCACATTTCGTCGTAATAATACATATACTGAATAAGATTTTTATTTTTTAATCCTTAAAAGATATATTATATACTCTTTTTAACCCTTTGTTATTTTTATTTTTATACCAAAGTGTGCCATTCAGTATGAAATTGGATAAGGTCAACAAATATTGTTGAGGAAGACACTCGGATACTACAATAAAAAATAACAATTTTAATTTATTTTTAAAATAAAATTTATCCGTATTATCCGACTAACATGGTGGAATCAATTACTCATTAAAAATATGTCCATACGTGACTTACACTCAAACGTGAATCATCATGTACATTGTAAGAGTTCTAGGGGTCCTCCCTGTTCTCGAACTCCCCGAGATAACTGCTCAGACTCCGCAAAACTTTCGATGATTCGAACAAGAAAAATACAAAATGATTTCTTTAAATGTTTTCTGTCTGCTAAATATTGCTATTCTAATCATTTTCTTTCCACGTTTTCTTAGGGAAACTAGAATATACCTCGCTATCCAAACATTGGATATAATTCACTTTATCATGTTACAATCCATTTTAACATTACTTTATTTAAAGTTCTCAATAACTTCAGTTATTTATAGGTTTAATAAAAAAGACTAATCTCTCAAAATGTATAGCATTGAAGTTTGAACTTTCACCTTATGAAAAACTCTTTTGCTATTTGACATTTGTATGAATAGTATTGTTTCTAAAAATATTGATTATTTGTGAATGATTCAAATTTACCTTATTAATTACATATCCATTCAACATTTGATTTGATTAGACAAAATCAAGTTTGTAGTTAAACTTGATTATTTACTCAAACGCAAATTTCACAAACTTGGCATTAATATCTCTTGAATAGGTTGTGTTGATATACATACACACACATTTTGGATTCTTGAACCATCCTTGCACGACTACATGCATTCTGTCTTTTGTCATCCATGCATTTTCCGATGTCAGAACTCCAACCAAAGAGGGGATAAAGTAACGTCTGCAAGTTAGAAAATCAAATGGAAAAAATATTGGAGGGTGTCTTGAATGTAACATTCCACAAACACACCAAGATAGAAGTTGAGATTGTGCAAGAATGACACGCATGCTTCTTAGATTTGTATATCCCGCACATATATGATACAACTCATCTCTGCCTAAATTACATCAAACTCCTGCACAACACTCAATGCAATATGAAATTATCTAATGATGGTAAGTAATTATTTTAGCCGAAGAAAGCTGAATCAAACAAGTTGGAGCTATATGAAGTGCTCTAATCATAAAGAATATTTTAGCTTAAGAAAGCCATATCGTACATGTTGATCACTAAAGACCGTTGATCCAGACTCTCCATTGTTCAGTTTTGAACCCTTCAGAGATGTTCAACTTTTGCTCCCAAAACCACGAGGACTTGGCCTTCCGGTTGTTGAGTCCATAAATACACTCCTTGATTCCGATCTCTTCCTCCTCCTTGCAGTGCCAGGTGGAGCCTGATACCGGAAGAATGAAGAAACCACAAATCATCAAATGTTATGTTAAGTAGCATGCACAATTGCACACACAAACACAAGCTATTATGTTCTGCATTTGTTTCACGACTTAAATAAGTAGAAGGTTCTAACTGTCTTGTGATTAGGGTTTAAGAAAAATGAAAATGACATCAAGTGATTAGGATTATTTCAGAATCATCTCATAGCATGGCTTCCATGCATGGCAGAAATACATTTTAAGCATAACACGCCAAACATGTCAAACGATGTCACACCTAAAGATGAGGTTTTGACTACCTAGTATTATTTTACACAAACTAGCTCAGTTATTTCAAAAATTAAATAAAGAAACTTGAAAAGTGTTAATTGCATATATATAGAAAATGAAATCACCTTTTCCTCCGCTTTAAGCGCTTCCTCAAGATTACTAAGTGTTGGAAGTGATCCACTTTCCATTACACCCATCAGGTTCTTCATACGAACACGCATTTGGAAAAGCTGAGCTACAAGTTGGCTTACCTGGTATATTCATTCCTCTATGTTAGGAAGTAGAGCCCTGGTAAATAGACCGCAGGTTCTAATGCACTTGGTTAAATTTGAAAGAAAATTCATTATACATACCTGCTGCTCTGTTTTCCCTGAATCAACAGCAACTCTTTTTCTCCTGACAGGGGATTCTGCCAACAGTTCCGGCTTTTCCCTCTCCTCTGGAAGTAATCAATAAAGGTTGGTTTTAATCTAGGTTTGAGAAATCATGGGGTAAAATAACAGTCAATTCTCCTTACGATAACAAAAAAGCATAAAATTAGCACTTTTATGATTTCATAACCAAGGGAATCTGGGCCCTAGGGTGTTTCTGACAAGTTTGATATGAGTTCTATGAAATGATCATTTGCACGTTGAAAATGTGCTTACCCGTAGTACATAATACGTATTACGCACTCTCAATGCATATATTATAACAAAGAAGAAGAAGAATATGGCAAATAGTATCACCATTGAAACCTATACACGTAAAAAAAAACTGTGACATTCAAGCCATAATCATCGTGGAAAACATCAATTGACTAAAAACCTAGGGGAGAATCGGTGAAGTATAAGAAACTCCGTCAAAAACACAGAAAAACAATCATTGCTGATAGATATAATTGAACTGGTAGCAAAAGCGAAAGTAAATTATCAAAGGACTAAATCAGCCAGGTAATGCAAGTCATCAACATACACTGCATGTTTCCTCTATCATTGCTAATTTCCAAAGATGCTCCCATGTCAAGAAAAAATTTACACAGATAAAGATGGTATGGGCAATTTTATTTAAAAAATGGTCAGTAGAGAAAAAGGACCAGGGGTCATTGCTTCTATCATTGCTTCCATATTCTGCAAATTCTTCTCTGCGTCTCTTATCTGAGAAGGAGTAACCTGCATCCATGTAGATTTATATGCAAATATCAAGAATTGGGAGAATATCAAGAATAATATGCAAACTATGGCAATGCTCAATTCAAGGCTCATAAACCAAAATTGGGATATAATGGTCAGATAATTCCCGTCCATCATTTGCAATTGTCATGGGGCATAACAGACGCAAAACTGTCATAAATATAATATTTAGTACAATTCAAGTGCAGGATCTCATACCTTCCCCATACCAGGAATCATTCCAATGACACGAGACACGGAACCCATTTTGGCAACAGTACGAGTTTGCTTTAGAAAATCATTGAAATCAAACTTTGCACTCATGATCTTCTTTTGCAGTTCTTCAGCATCTTCTTTACGCATCTACAACAGATGTGGTTAACAATTCATATTGAATACTTTATTTTTGTATTGTAGAAATAAAAGAAATAGAAATATAGTGAGACTTACAACTTCTTGTGCCTTCTCTACGAAAGAAAGAACATCTCCCATTCCAAGTATGCGTCCTGCCATCCGATCAGGGTAAAAAGGTTCAAGATCCTCCATTCGTTCCCCTCGTCCTACTAGTTTAATTGGCTTTCCAGATACCTGCCATCATTGAACTATCCAAGTAAACAAAATGAGAGAAGGAAAGAGATTTAGAACGGTATGTTGTATTAATCAGTTCACAGTTCTAAATGTGCTTATTCCTTTGCACTCTGTTTTCTTCATCCAAAATTTGAACGCTGTCACTTCAAAAAATCAATTAAATATAGCAAAAACCTCCCATAATTAAGGGCATGCCAGCTTCTTTACATTCACAAATTAAATGACGCATAACTAGTATACTTTGGCTCAGAAATTCAGGAGTCATATAAGTCAGGTTTAGATATCTGCCACTCATTCCAAATTCAATGTGGCTATAAGATATTTATGGACAATATTGCAAAGGCAGATCCTCCAATAAATCATGAGTAATCAGTACAGGGTGCAACATTTCCCTAGATACATACATTCACAGCATGAGAGCAAGGATGCAGCATAACATTTGTTTCCCCTTAGAAGAGTTTGTCAAAATTTCATTTCCAGGCTATTATGTTCTTGAATTGAAATACATTCCAGGGACCTATTATGTTAATACTTACCAGGATAAAAAAAAAACTGTTCTATGTTATTTCAGAGACAACATAAAAGTTGGGAGGTTGAGCCATCAAAGCGAAATAGACTAGTTGGGTGTCTAGAAGTGTTTATTTGGGCTTATGGAAGTGCCTTAGGAAATTTCTATAAACCTTTTTTACTCTATTTCAATAACCTACACTGAAAAGCTTATCAAAATAAACCCCAAGCTTACAAATAAACTCTCATTTGACAAAAAAATTTCCCAATAAATGCTTAATTAAGTCATTTACCCAGGCCTTTCACCGTCTGAAACCCAAAAGCTATCTTTAAAGGGAGAACTCCCCAAGTCTTACAAAAAGTCTTTTGGCCATATTAATTGATTAGGATTTAACACAACCATCATCCAAGAACTGGACATTTGGAGCATGCAGTTTGACTCTTTAACAAGTAACCCGAAATTAGGATGGATATACTTAACCCATAGCTAGCTCAAGGAGTACTTCAGCCATATTCCAAGCTAATGTGGGATCTTAACCCAAACTTCATCCGAGGACCAAACATTTAGAGTATTAGAGACCCAAATCTAGGATCGGATACACTTTGATACTTAACCCAAATGATAGCCAAGTTTTACAAGAAATACTTTTAGATATATTTCTAGCCAATATGGGATTTTAACACCATTGAGGGCGTTATTTCTGATCTCTAGCCTTCTGTCAGTGTAATTGACACAACACGTCCCACAAAGAACAGCTAAGATGGTATGATTTCCTTTCCTCATGCATCTATTATTCACATCTGTAAATTAAGGGAACCAACTTTGAAGAAGTTTGTAGTATTAAAATTTATGGGATAGAATGGTCAACGTTGCTTAAGACAAAAACAAATTGCAAGCTTGCAGCAAAGTTTGAAAACAAAATAGAAAATAAAAACATTTTAGGAAAGCTAAGATAAAGGCAGGCAAACCTCTTTGACACTCAAAGCTGCTCCACCTCTTGAATCACCATCAAGCTTTGTCAAGATGGCACCTGTTATTCCAATCTCAAGATTGAAAGTAGTCACTAACGCTGTACAAAGAAAATAGTAGTGTCAGAATTTTGAAATGGTTATAATGTTGGAGTATAATAATTAATAACTTTCACAAGGCACAAGATTACACCAAAGCCAAAAGAAACAGATCAGTAATATGATCATTAATTTTTTTATCATTGGACTATTTGTAGAAAAAAAAAATCCATTCATGTAAAGGAGTACAAATACACTTCTGAATACCTGCAGCTTCTTGCCCTGTCATTGCATCCACAACTAGCAACACTTCTGTTGGATTCAATGCCCTTTTAACTTCTTTCAACTCATCCATCATTGTCTTGTCAATCTGTCCAATAAGAAATACAACCGTAATCAATCAAATAAAAAATGATTCAAGAATAAACAGAAAAATGAAATAATTATTTGTTATAACATTTCCAATCCCGTAGAGAATCACCTGCAGTCTACCGGCGGTATCAACAATAACAACATCAATTTTCTTCTTTTTTGCCTCTTCTAAGCCTTGTTTGGCAATTTCTGAAGGTTTAACATCAGTACCTGCTGTATAGACAGGCACATCTACCTGATACAAGCTACAACTAATTATAAATATGATAAAATGACAGAAGAAATGAGATAAGTGAAATAATATTAATTAGGTCTCTAATGTCTGATTCAATTGGTTAAAAAAATCCATATTTTAAGAGCCTAATATAGATCAATAAATACACTGAAAATGCCTAAGAGAAAATATAGCTGGATACCAAAGCACTGCCTAACAACACAAACATAACACCCCATAAAACACATCACTTCCACTTCAATACTTTCTTCATCAGTTTTGTGGTAGTAGCAACAGAATCTGAGGGACCAACTTCAATGCAATAAAATTCCAGTACCTGTTTTCCCAAAATAGAAAGCTGGTCAATAGCAGCAGGTCTATATACATCGCCAGCAACCAGCATGCAACTTTTTCCCTGAGATAAAATTGAAACGATTAGCTTCAAATTTTCAGTAAGGTGCAGGAACTACAAACTACAAGGAGGTAGAATAAGTGAGAAAAAAACACCTGTTTCTTGAGATAATTTGCCAACTTTGCACAGACGGTTGTCTTCCCAACTCCTTGCAGTCCAGCCAATAAAATGACAGTGGGACCAGATTTGGCAAAAACCAGTTCAGAAACCTCTCCACCCATCAATTGTACAAGTTCATCATGTACAATCTGCAAAACCCAATGATCAGCACAACACCCATTTCATTATTGTATAGATATTCAGTACTCAGAACAAAATAGAACAATATCCTATACAGATCTCACTTTTACTGCATGTGAAATATGCACATATTACCAAGACAAACCAAAATATGCATAAACAGGCAATAGTACAATAGTGCTATAATGCAAAAGTCATACGGTGCATTCCATACCACAAACTCCAAATGCAGTTTGACAACCCTCACCCAACATAAAAGAAAAAGGAGATAAAATCAGTTGAATTCAAATGCAAAGTTCAGATTTACCTTAACCAATTGCTGATCCGGTTTCACCCCTCGAATGACACCAACACCCACAGCCTGATCACTGACAGACTGCACAAACCTTCTGACAACAGGAAGACTAACCTGCCAAAACAACACGCATCTACTTAAGGCCCTGTTTGTTTACCACTTTCAAAAACAGTTTCCTAGAATCTGTGACAACTCAAAATCATGTTAAAAAGAAAACTTACATCGGCTTCTAGAAGAGCTCTCCTAATATCTCGCATAGGCTCCACAATGTTCTCTTTAGACAAAACCTCTACACAGATAAACAAACATACAAATCATTTCAACAACAATCTAAACAATGTAATAAGTCCTTAATTCTAGTAAAATTTGGAAAACCTTCTCCTTTGAGTTTGTTCCATGCAGTCTCAAGGCCACTTGTCAATTGGCCAAACATTTCAGCCCTCACCACTACTCCGCGCAGGTCCCTTCTCACGGCCACACCCTTGGAGTTGGAGTTCACCCAACCCCATACCTCTTTCTGCGACACAACCCTAATTAGTTTATTAATTATCACAGAACGTGTTTGTGTTAAACAGTAAGCAACATACCGCGAACCAGTTTCTGGAAGATAAGGAAGCGTTGGTGGAAGAAGGAGAGAGCTTCACTGGTTTGGCAGAAGAAGAACGCAGGGTTCTGTTGTGAGAGAAAGAAAGGGAAAGAGTGGAGAAATGGCGGGAACCTGCTACTGCTTCCATGTCTTCTTCTCTGCACAACCTCTCAAGCTTCCTTTCTATCTGTTATCCACACCCACAACTCAACATTGTAACAACGTGGCATGCCTCAATGTTTCATCAATTTTACGTTTTTTTTTAGTATCTATTCATGATTAGTAATTAAAAAATATGACTCGTCAATTTTAATGAATTTTGCAATCACTTTGTTATTTAAAAAATTAATTAATTTGTTTAAGAAATCCGGAAAGTAATTAGAACTCGGTTTTATTCATATATCTTATTATTGATCATACATTGTATACCGATTTGGTATTTATTTTTACCTTTTTATCTTCCTATTACGCTGTATAACTTATTTTATTTAACTTAATCAACTTAAAAGGAATTTTTTTATAATTTTGAATACTTTTTTATATATTAAATATTTAAAATATTAATATTTTTTAATTAAATTTTCGTCATTTATCTACATTTGTTTACCTCTTAAGAAATGTTGTGAGATATTAAGAAAACGTGTCTGGTAATATAAATACAATATTATACTTAATATATGACTGATTTTTATTATTTTAATTAAAAATATTTTGAATAAATTTTTTTTTTTGCTTTTCTTAATTTCTATGTCATCACTTTAAAGAGACTGACCTGATTAACGCATTTTAATTAAATTAATAAAAATATTTGTAATCTTTATAATTTAAAACCTGAAATAATTTTAAAATCATTCATCACACATTGAAATGGTAACTTATTTCTATCAGTCCATCATGTTTCATATGTTGAAACCATCCCTTAAATATTCCAAACTGACATACATAGGGTCATTCATACAAAAAAATGTGTTGAACAAAGCATACAGACACAACTTTGAATTCGTTAAATTCTATACTTCAGCAACGGAAAGAAAATCGTTAGGAAAGTCTGCATGGTTAATGACAGAGAATAAAGAAACATGGTTAAAAAACTCAGCAAGAAACAACAACAGAAAAAACACAACACCAAACTAGTAGTAGTTGTAGTAGTAGTTGTAGTAGTAGTAGTGAGAATTTCCAAACGTGGAAACACAAACAGAGATCTCCCCTTTAAACCTTCTCCTTTCCCTTTCCTTCCCCATGTTGGTGCCTTCACAACATTGATGTGCTTCAACAATTATGCAGAAACATTATGGGAGTACCACTTTTCTTCTGTCATCCTGTCCCTCAGGCAGCAAGATAGAAGGATCAGACAGAACCTTTCAACGCCAAGCTTCAGCCAACTCCGTTCTTGAATTTATTCGCCCAATGATGGCAGTTCCGAGGTTCTTCTCTGCAGCTCCTGCTACTGGAAGTTCCATCACCTTTTTGGAACATTTGTCCATATCATAAGTACTCAACTGAAGGCTTTTGCTCCTGCAAAATTTTGCAGGATCCCCTTTTGTCTGCCCAGTGGTGAGGCCACAGTCTTGAAGCCCAATTGCAAAAGAGCAAATTTGAGACAAAAGATTGCAAGGACAATTGTCAACCAACAACCTATTTCCAGCAGAAATCAAATTTTGGGTAGATGTCGGCAAACTTTTGGATTCAGTTTCACAGCCATCTTCAGCAAGATGACTAGGGCTTTGTTGAGATGGCTCTGCAGTGACAAATAATGTATCTTCTTCATCGTCACTGCAATCTTTTGGAACCTTGTGTAGCATTTCTGAATTGCTATGGTGTCCATCATCGTCAAAAGAATTAAGATCTGGAACAGGATTTGATTTTACAATAGACTCCTCTCTTTCCTTAAGTGTCTTTACGACCAGTGTCTTGAGAAAATTCATGACTTGTACTGCATACATCAAAGCAGTCAAAGGATCTGCCATCTGTAGTTGACATGCCACAGAAATACTGTTATTGCGATGTAGACTAAACATAACCACAGAAAAATATTACAATTTTGCACAGCATGGTAGAATCAAGATTAATGGAGAAAAAACACATTGCTACTGTTGCAACGCAAATCAACCATAACCTTTGGCCAAACAGTGATTTTACATGGCAAACTAAAAAATTTTAGGAATGCAAGAAACCACTGCCAAATTTACGTGGTACTAAACTGAAATTTGGTTCTGAATATTCATAAGAATTAAAAGGAAAGGTTCCAGTTTTACACAGACCTCTCTGGTTTGAACATTTCATGCCATTCTGAAGAATATTCAACCATCTAAAAGATCTTCTATAGTTCGACAACAAGCACGTGATTTAGAACAATGAACCTAGGCTACAAATCTAGTCCTCTGGGGAAGTGTACTCACTTGGACTAGGGTATCAGAGTCTCTGAGGAAGATAAAATCTCAAAATTACTAAGAAAAGGCAAAATGATTACAGTGGTGGCCAATCTATAGACTCAACATGATAAGTTAACCTTATTCTAGATTAGAATAAGATAATCCAGCATACCATATATTCCCGTAATAACTAACATTATCAAACACATAGCCTTGATTTCAAAATTAAAATCCTAAAACTACTAGCCTTTATACATCACCCAGATCTTCAAAAATATGATGAATCCCTTTTAAGGGTGAAAAAACTATTTGTGCAAATCTTTTTTCACCAAATTTTGTATTCCTTCAGTTGAAGACATACAATCATTGAAATTGTACTCAATAAGATGGGGTTGACTTGCATTGTAAGAATTCAATAACAAAAATCGGGGCTAAGAATAGAACTGTAAACTACATTTGAAACAGAAAATGATCTAGTCTTACTTGGGTCATGTTTGGTGCGAAAACCATTGCAACATTACGTGCATTCATCTTGTTCAAGCTTTCCATTTGAGCAACATCTGCCATTAAGTTTATTGCCCAATCTAGCAAGGCAGCTTCTGTTGGAGGAAGAAGCCTCACAAGCTGAGCACATTCTTCTTCTGATTGGGATTGCATTACCTGCTCGGGGGAGAGAGGGTCCAATACCCCAGTAGGTAGTTCTCTGAACCAAGCCTGTGAAGGAACACAAGCACATCAAAATTAATGAAATAATCTCTTCAATGCATCCACCACTCTACCCATTGGTTGAAAAAAGGAAAAAATTTAACATTAGCATATTATTAAATTCAACTACACAACTTTCAAATAGAAGACCAGACCAAAATCCAACAATCCTAGACCCTAATTCTGAATAAGTCTCAAAATAATTAGAAAAACATAACTGTGTGATCTTGAAGGGGAAAAAATAGTTACCTTTATGAGACCTGCCAAGCAGTGCACATCAATGCCATCTGGTACAACTCCTCTGTTCAATTGTTCCCTCACAAACTCCTCTTGACCGTTTTCAGCATTGATTCTGAAGATTCCTTCAGCCTGTATGTATACATTTAAATCTCAAGATTCAAGTCTAATTAAAATTTTAAAAAAATAAAACAATTATACAAAAGGTATCTATTAAATCACAAGCAAAACATGGTAAAAACCAATTATACTATTAAAGAAACACACTTCTTCAAAACACCTTTACATTCTCAACAAGGTAAGGAAGAACTAAGAGCTGGGATAAATACCTGCAGGCCTCCTTGTGCATACAAATGTCTCTGCATTAACAGCAGTATTGTAGGTACACTATTTCCTCTGGCGTCAAAAGAGAGCTGCATAGATTCTGTTGAAACTCCAAAAACATTTGCACTACAGATAGCAAATAAAAAATATATCAACGTTTAGGGGATAATAGAATTAAGGATACATGCACCGAACACATAATGAGCCAGGTATAGGAGAAGATCGCTAAAAAGTAGTTGAACCAGGGTTTATCATTACTTGCCGGGTCAGTAGCAAGAAATAATCAATTGTTTATGAACAAACAAGTAAATAGAATGACCTTTCCCTGCCTCTCATTTTTCTTATACCGTTTACTTTTTACAATGAACCAAATCCACTTCAGAAAACGGACAACTTACACTTTATCAGTACGAAATTAACTACAAATTATATATGGATAACATGACAGAAACCTCTGACTGAAAAAAAAGAGTATAATTATGTCCTAGAGAGCCTTCAATTGTATCTACCATTCAACCCTTTTAGAAAGTAAGACCAGTGTAAATCTAAATCATGCGAGCAGACACTGAATCAAAGGAATGCTATATCCATGTCTATGCAATGATTGAACCACATCAGCACAGAATAACCTAAAAAACTTGATATGGAAACATAAACTTGTAAATTCCACCTCATCTGTTAAGAACAGGATACCAATTTTAAAATTCTATATCACACAAGTTCAATTAATACCACTCTAGCCATGAAACAAAAAAGAAGCCCATTAACTAAGATTTCTAACAAAAACTCTTTTCAGAACCCAGCCTCTTAGAATAAAGTACCAATCCAATGACAGCAAATTTCTAAGAAAGATTAAATTTAGAAGAAACCCCAAGTTTCCTTGAGAACATACCTAGCACTGGGGGACCTCCTGGGAACTTCTGGCTCAAACTCAACAGGCAAACCGAGAAACCCATGGAAGCGATCGAAGGTGACATGAGCCACGTGCCTCACATTGGAAGGCCACCCAATCTCCATGGAAGAAGAAGTAGAAGAAGCTGTAGTGCTGCACCCAATCAGAGACTTCCGAAACGTAGCTATCAAAAGGGTCAAAATAGAAAGCTGATCCCTTTCTCTTTCCCTTTTTCTCTCTTCTTCTTCCTCTTCTTCTTCTTCAGCTTCCAAATCCAAAGGGGACTGTGGCAGCACCCTTTCTTCCACAGTGGGAGCGTTAATAAGGGAACTTGGGTGCGACCCATCATTGGGTGTGAGACCACCACAGCTTGACGATGAAGGCAACTGAAGCACTTCCGTCATATTTGATTCTTTCCCTTCCCACCACTTTTAATAACAACAACAATAACAATAATAATAATAATAATAATAATAATATATTAATTATTATTATTATGTTATTATTAGTATTATTCTTCTCCTTCTCCTAATTCCAATTTCCTCACCGAAAAAAGCCAAGATTTTGGTGGAGTAGAGTTTCCTTCAAGAAAAGGGTCTCGGAAGGTGAGACGTTACCATCATTACTGTGCCTTCGGAGACGAATCATGTCATATAAGAAAGAAAAGAAAAAGAAGAAGATGCGGTTGTTGGAAATGGTTAGGGTGAACTGCAGAAGAAGAGAGAGAAAGAAATGTGCATAATGTAAGAATTGTTGTTGCTATTATTATTCTTCTTATTATTATTATTATTTATTAATTATTAATGTTTGTTCATCTTTTTGGTGGTGGCATTGGGGATGCTTTCCACCTCACACCTTGCCAATCTGGTACTCATATTATTTCTTCCCAGATTCACTCCCAAAGATCACACCTTTGACCCCACTTTTCCTCGACACCCTCTGGGTCTCACTTAATATACCAATCTTTTACCATTCTTAATACCATATTAATTACATACAAATATCTCACATAGCACTTTTAGCAAACAGTTTATGTATGCACAGTAACACACTTTTTACATTAACCACACATTCATATGCATACACTTATCCACAATTAATAACCAGTTTCTGCATTAACTCCACATGTTAATCTGATTTTGTATAGATAATAACATTACCAAATTTTGTAACTTTATGATCATAGAAATCAGTCTTGTCTTTTAAATGACATGCTTTAAATAACGTTTTCTTTCAATTCACACAATTACAGACTAATCTTTTTTGACAAGATCAAACACAAGTTATCTGTTACATAATTACTAGATCTGATCTAACAGTTCACTTTTAATGCTTATACACTGTTAAGAACCAACTTTAAATTTTCATTGGAAAACGAAAACTGTCATTGAATCAAGTTCTGACCTAATGTATTAAAGAAACTTAATTACAGTTATTAACATGTCAGCTTTAGTCCAATTCTGTGTGCAGCATTTCAGTTGGGGTGAACTTATTGCAAGATTAATGGCAGCAGCAAAAATGAATGTTATGTTTTGAAATTGAGCTAGTGTAGGGTGGCGTGTGAGTATGTAATGTACCATTAGTCTCTTAATTTGTGTGTCCATTTCATAGGGAATAACAAGCATTACTCTCACACACCAAACCAATCTAAAGTCCAAAATCCAACAAGATGATGAATGAAGCCATGATCACGACGTGTGAGAACAAGACATCAGAGGTGTACGCTAACCATTCGCTAGTGTGTTCACTGCCCTATCTATTTCCAACTTTTTTTTCACTGAATTGTCACCGTTTTCTCTTCTTGGAACCTACTATTTTTAATGTTGTGCATGCTTTTTGGTTGGGGTCATTTTAACTGTGCATGTTTGTGAAGAAGCTCTCTGTGTAGGGTTAGTGTTGCTAAAATCTACCTAAACAGATTATGAAATGGTGGTGTGCACCCACTCCACCACTCCCTGGTCCACATGCAACTCCACCACATAACATCAGAGGTTAAATCATCTCAGAAACTCTAATATTGTCTCCACATGTCTTTAACATCGTTGTCACTGTCTCAGAAAATTTAATAAAGATAAGGTTTTGCAACATCTTCTGATCATGGCCTTTCATACTCGGGAAAGGTAGATTAGTGTAGCTCTAAACCATAACCATCTTATGAGTATAATAATACTATCACATTCTTCACAGTAAAATTCTAATTAGTAATACCAGTGTGGTGTTATGTGACTGTGTTTCTTTCATTGAAAGGATGAGATTTTGTGAAGTGGAGGTGTTGAAAATTGGAATTTTATTTTTTATGTTATTTTATATGTTGTATTTTAAAAGATTAAAAAGTGTCCCTTTCATTCACATGTCAAGAGTTTATATATTAACATGTTTCTTATATTTTCAAAATGAATAATAAAATTTTTAGGATTCGTGTCTAGAAAGTTAAGCAACGAAATTGAGTCTTTTTCAATCTTAATCAATTAGTTGTAGTCATATTTTACATTTTTTTTTCACTGTGTATCATAGACTTGATTATTAAATCTGTTGAAATTGAAATAAATTGTTATATTATTTTTAAAATTTTAAAAATAAACTATCCTAACAACAAACAAAACATGTAAAATTGTTTTCGGTTAAAAAAAAACATGTACATATTGAATTGTTTTTAATCTATATCATAAAAATAATTTGTTACTTTTGCTACCTTTTTTTTTGTCATTTATTTGTTGTTTTCGACAACCTATGTGCTTAATTTCGATAATGTGTTGTCATAAAAATAATTGATTTTTCTAAGGATGTCTAAATAATGCCACGTGTGACTGCTTGTTAAAAATTATACTTAAACGATATTTTTGTCCAATTGTTTTTTACTCTTCACAATTAAACTATTATGAATGCAATGTATTTGGTAGATTGTTACATTATTTTTGCATTAAAGAATTCGTCATTGTAAAAAATTATCTCATGTGTCCATTGCATTCTTTCTGTTTGTTTTGGTATATATCAATCTCAAAAGTTCACCCCAAAAATTAAAAAAGAGATTTAACATTATATATGTTGTTTCAATATTCCATAAACATTTTCTTGTGAATGAGGTTTGGATTAGTTTGGGAAAGGATAGAACAAGGAACAACGTGCGCAATGACTTTGCTTGGGAATTAAAGCAGCACGCAACCATGGAGGCTTTTTTGCAATATGAATCTAGCTGGTGTTGTTAATCAATTAAATTTAAAGTTTTACTTTGAAAAAATATATTTTATTAAATGTATACCATATTATCAAAATAAAGTTCTAAATTTAATTGGAAAACATCTTTTATTACTTTTTTTTCTCACTGTCATAGTTTTGAAAGATTTTTGTTTTCATTTCATTTTTATTTTCAATGTTAGAAAACACTAATTTCAATTTTTTATTATATGTTTATCCTTCACTTGATATTTAATTAATTTACATATATACACATTTATTATAATGAAGAAATGAGAATAATAATAATAATAATAGTACTAAAAAAATTATTATAGTTTAAGAGAACTTATTACATTCTTTTATTTCTTCAAAAGAATCGTTAAACGAAACTTAAAAAAAGGAGAAACTAATTTAAAGTTATAATTCTCACCAGAAACATGATTTCAAGAAAGCAGATATAGATTTCAGAGGTGGAGTGGAATAAATGAATAACATGTTGTCTCTTGTTAATATATGGGTACTATATGTAATATAAGGTTGTATTTTAAAACTTAATCAACAAATGTTGTTGGGATGCTAATTGCTTAAGCGGGGGCAATAAAAAACAATAAAAATAAAGGCTTAAATATATATTTAGTTCTACTTTTTTTTTGTTTTATTCAATTTGATTCTTTTTTCGTTTTATGTTCAATTAGGTCTGTACATGTCACGTGTCAACTCTTGGTTTTTTTTTTTTTAATTTTTTTTTTAAATCTTTTAAATTTTTTTTTAATTTTTTTTTAATTTCAAAAAAATGGTCCACGTGTCAAGTCACAGTTGTGCCACGTGTCAATGCTAGTGTCACGTGTCAGTTTGTGGTAGTATAACTTTTGTTTTTAAATTTAATTCCTATATTCGTTATTTTTGTTCAATTTAGTCCCAATTTTTATTAAAATAAATTAATTTTGTCCCTTTCAAATTGTCACTAAATTTAATATTTTTTATACAAATTATATTAATATCTTTTCTAAAATTGACCTTTGAATTTATTATTTTTAAATTTAATTATAAATTATTAAATTTAATTATAAATTGAATAAATTCTTATATTTAATTTCTAAATAAAATATAATTATTTAAAATATTATAAGAATATAATTATTAATTTTTTTCTAATATTTATATTCTAAAATATTTTTAAAATTGATTTATAAAAATATTTTAAATAACGGAAATAATTACTATTTTCATCCAACATGAAGAAATATATAACACTATTTTCTAATTAAAAAAGACCTTTCCTAAAAGCGCTAATTACACCTGCTAAAAATAACGGAAATAATGAATAGTGACCAATAAAAAGATTTAAAATAAAAGGTTTAGAAACCAATTCAAATCATACTTGAAAAAGATCAAAGTACTGATTTTTTTTTAACGGTTTAGAAACCAGTTCACCATTCAAAGCCGGCTTTAAAATCGGTTTTAAAAATTAGATTTCTAAGAAAAAGGAGGAAAGTGCCATTAATTAAAATCGGCTAAATACTAGTTTTAAAATAAGCACAACAAATGCTTTGGATTTGATTGGGCACCAATGCACCAAGCTGCTTACTTAACAAGTTATCATGACGCGAGATACCAGAAAAATAAGATATGAAAAATACCAAGCAAGGTCATGAACTTCTAGTTGTCTCATTGAGATCTTTTGGATCTGCCTTCACTTAGGAAATGTCCATTCAAAGGGTCTTGTAGATTTAAGATAAGGGTGAGACAATTTTAGCAAAAACTCTGGTAGTGAGTCGCCCACATCCAAACTGAAATATAAACACCTGCATACTTCATCCAATTCAATTGATCCGATTGCATCCTTTTACTTTAAAAAAAAAAACATACCAGAAACTCAAGTACAGACATCCGGAATCCCATTAAGTTCCAAGACCAATTTCATACACAAATAAAATTTAAACACAAAAAGTTGAAAAATTAACCATATCAGAAGAAGCATGCAAACGAAATATCCACAGAACATCATAAATCTCGAAAGCGGGTACTGGAAAATATCTTATTAAACACGAACCATACAAGCTGGATCATACAATCTTATCATAGTTTGAAGCAAACAATCATGACAATTATACCATTCTAGAAAACCAGAACTTGTTAAGTCTCTAAAATGCTCTCTTGGAGATCAGAGTAAAAAGCGCAGACAAGTGGAAGTCATGTTTTTTGTCTTCAAAACAAACTATGAACCCCACCCTGTTTTAAAAACAAATGTTCACCCAAAATCTTGTTTTAAAAAACCAGGAAATGCATCCCTCAGCATTGCACAAAATTGCAGGACGCCGTGTTCCAACTATATTGCAGCCAAAGAAACATATTTCTACAAGAAAGCAAAACACATTGGTCACATCTTCAAATCTGCAAGTTGTGCAAACAAGCGACAATACCCAGAGATCAATTGGGTTGAGTAGAGTTGCACTGAACTTAAATCTAGACATGATATAAACAGTGAAATTATCCAAGGTAAAATTATAAAACACATTAAGCATAGATCATAAAAGTACCCAAGCTAAATACTTCTCCAGACATTACTGTTTGGAAGATTCTTACAACTATAACCACTCCCAATTTTCTCCTCAAACTCGTAAATCATGCAACAAGATAAAATAGACTAAAAGAAAAGAAAATTAGCAACAAGATGACTCAATATGTAAAAACCACAACAATTTATCCAATAAAATATATATTGAGTAGAACCATCTATCATTAAAGCCAAGCATATCTTGAATTCAAATGTTGAGGTAGATAAAACGTTTAACAGTAGATAAAGAAGCAATGGCAGAGAAAATACTCAAATAACACAGATAATAACTATGATAAAGAAGCTGTGAAGAGAACAAAAAAATATGAAGAAGGAATGAAATGACAAGGCTACTGGAAGCATTCAAACATGTATGACCACACAGCTACAAACATTCAAACAAATCAACTTAAAATTACGTATAACAACAAATATGGTTCCTAACTCCATACCGAAACTTCAAATAGCTCAAACAACAACCCCATATTTAGACTTAGCAGATACAGAAAGAGATTCAGAGCTTTCCGTGTTAAATACAATATAAAAAGACAAGGAATACTTCGCTATGAGGGATAAATACGAATATTTCAATAGAGTCAAGTCACAGCCAAAATCATAGGTCACCCCCACAACTTAGCCAGAAACAAACCATGAATTAGTGACCAAGATAACCCTCTTAAGATCCCCAATTACAAGCTACTCTCAACAGCTACATTGTTCAAATAACGACTATTAAAACCAGAAAATGTACTTATAAATGTTTACAATAAACAGGGATCAGGTTCTGTTCACGGGTTCAAGCGCCTCAACAGTGACCACACTGTTTCCTCTAATTACCTGCAGAAAGGGAACAAAATTATCAATTTAAAATCCAACATCATAATCTATAAAACAACAATACCTTGACCAGCGATGTTTAAAAGAAGATGCAAAAGAACTCACCACCATCCCTATGTCAGTTTTCTCATTGCCATTCACTTCCACGGTGTTGTCAACAACTAAATTCATAAACTGGTCAAAGCCACGGAGAGTACCAACAATCATGCGATTAGCATTCAGTTTGACTGCAAGAAAGAACCCAGCAATTAGTATAACTTATCACCCAATTGCAATACATCTTTCCAGATATAAGGCTCTTTAACTAATAGGTTTAGGTTTTCATTTTATTACATATGTGCATAGTAATTAGACATACATCAGTAAAAATGAAAATAATAACAATAAATATACATGCTATAGACATTAGATATACATAACGAAAAAACAAAATAGACAAAAACAAGTATACGCATTCCCTGATGAGTACAGATTTACGAACATGTGACAAAGTAACTAATAAGGACGTTTCCACAAACCCAGTTATAAAAGTGTAATGACACTCTGTGACTAGCACAAACACTTGTCGTGACTTTCTCTGTAAGCTAAAATGTCCGCAGCTCTCATACATAATGAAAAAACAATCATTGTCAAAGAAACGATACAAAACTTGAAATATCAGACATTGACAACGTAAATTCTAAAGTGAAGAAAAAAAAAACAGCTGAAACTACAACAAGACTAGAGCATATTTCCTTCCCCGCAGTTATTTCATAAAATAGAACAAAACCGCTTAACCTACGCTAAACTCAACGCGAAAATACAAAGATAGTGAAATTTGGAGTTTAACGATAAACCCTGAACCCTAAAATACAAGACCGACACTCCACCTCGAAAAAAAACATATGGTCCGATTTAGAAAACAAAACACGAAAAGGTTAAGATACAGAATGAGAGAAGCAACAATAGAGAATCACACTTACTCTGGAGCTTCTTGTCCATGTACCTGCGCATCCCCCAAACAAAAGACAATTGCAGATCAATTCGAAGCGAGTGTAGCGAAAATTGAGAAAATTAAAACGAAGAAAGTAAATAAAATTGAAGTAAAGAATGGTAAAAGCACTTACTTCTTCAAATCCGGTGGTTGCCCTGATCTGCTCATGGTGATGAGATGAAAAATGACAGTAGCAAAGAAAATTTGGTTCACTTCACGACAGTGCCAAAACCAAAACCTAACTTCGGTGGCAATGTTCCCTCTTCTTTGTACTTTGAAGCCGAGCACGAAAAATTAATGTTAATTGCTCCTAGGCCCATGGATCTCTGATGCGAGAAATCACGGACCAGAATAAGGGGAAGCCCATTTCAATGCTTAAGGCCCGTTTGTTTAATATTTTCTTTAATAGGAAATTCTATTTTTAGAGTTAAGTTATGCAAAATGTAAAATATTTTCAGTCAATTGTCAAAATATATTTAATTTTCATAAAAATTTAAAATAAATGCACTAAATTTTATTTTCAAATAACATTGGGAGATCTTCTAATAATAACATAGTTTGACTATAAATAAATAATTACATAATTTGACGCGAAAAAATATATTTAATTAACTTAGTCATAAACCCGTGTGTACGATAGTTTAGTTTATAAATGTATTAGATGATATTTTAGTTAAATAAAAATTAAGTATATAATCGAACAATATGATATATTTTATAATTAATATGTACCTTACGTTAGTAGAGTAGAGAAAAATAAAGTAAAGTAATTTAATGTAGGAAATTTTTTTATATTTATATAGTGAACTAAAGTAGTAAATATACACCGGTGCTGCATAGTTTTGGTCGCACTTTTTCTTACATTTGGTTTCGATTTCATACATAAAGCATATTTAGGGGAGGTAAAAGGTGGTGAAGTTTTTGTTTTGGTTGTCAACCGAAGTCAAAAATCAATATTATGTTTGGATTCACAATAAAATTGAGGTCATGAGTCTTTAAAATTACGTAATTATTTTAAATTATGATGGTTTTTTATTTTGATTAGTTGTTGAATCAAGATTATATGGAGGACATTTGACTTCAGTTATTGAATAAATCGAGACCATATACCATTAAAATTAATAATTAATTTAAATTTAGATGGGGTATTTGGCTTTGGTTTTCACACAAACCAATGTCAAGTGTGGTTTGTATGCTTCACTTGAGACAACAACCGAAACCAAAGTGGGTCTTTTTTTTTAAATATTTTTTTTTTTGTTTTGGTTTGTTCCCACATTTGAAAGTTGTATATATTTTCAAAATGAATTGAGGCATAAAAGTAATCAAAAATTGAAAAAATATCACATGGTTGTTATATGTTTTGATTCCACGATAACTAAAGTATGTAACACGATTTAAAATTCTCAAACCGCACTAGTGATAAGTGTTTTTTAGTTTATGAACTTAAATACGAAATTGTAATTCATTTTGATATGAAACTTTTAGATATTTTGGTCATAGACTTTCAAAAATAAATGAATATAATTTTTCAAATTCAATTACCTTAATCTTTTTGACATATCAAATGTGTCTCCCAAATGATATTAAAGTGAGAAAAGTGTCAAACAATATAAAAAATTTAAATCTAACATGAAACATGTTTGACACGTTAAAATAATTTAATATAGTTAGGTTAAAATAATTATGTATACTCATTTTCTAAGTTTTTGAACAAAAATTATCAACGTTTTTAATAATAACAAACTTCAATTTCGCATTAAAATTCATGGACTAAACATATTTAATTCTCAAAATAATTATACATGATCTCAATACGAGGGAAATTACATATTTGTGGACAAACATTTAATGTACTATTTTATATTAACATACCCCCTCTCCCCCACCATCCTCCCCCTCCCCCACACCCCCAAATACACATGTCCAAAACAACGTATGTATTAGTCTTTGATATAATTTTTATATTATTCAATCTCATACACTTATGGGAAAATCACGACATTTTAACATGCTTTGTATGTAATTTTTATATTATCAAATATACTATTTATATTAGTGTATCTTTGAGGCTTGTGTGAGTGCAATTGCACCTTCATGGACAAACTTTTGATATAATTCATATATCAATGTACCTCCGAGACACATGTAGAAACAACCACAAAAATGTAGACAAACATTTTTCATGCTCACTCTTATGTGTGCATTGCCACATCCTCGTGTATGGACCAGTAACAATTTATATACTTTTATACACAATAAAATGTTGATAAGATTTCATATTCACATTTATAAATTAATCATAGTTATAATAGGAAAAATGTGATTTAGTTAATTTTCAAGTAAAATTTATTTTGCCTTGATTTATTTAAAAATGAAAAAAATGGTACATCGCCTTACCAAAACCACTGTGTCTTAAAACTTGTCAAACTTGCATATCCTTAAATTTTTTAGATTTATTTGTTGACTATTGAACATCTCTAACTCAATATCACACTTCGAGCAATTTCGTCTTGATTTACACCTTACCCATGTTTGACTTGACCTAATATCTATAAAACATCTAACTCAATTTCACAATTTAAATATCTCTCACTCAATCTAACAAATTGATCATCCATTGTTTAAATTCACACATTTGTGTTTATCTCGAGTTCAAACTTGAACTATCTTTAGTTCAACTTCAAGTCTTGAGCATCTCTAACTTGATTCCATAGCTAAAATTTCTTCGACATAACTATGTAACATATATGTCTGTGTATTTAACTTCAAATCTAAATAATTTTTGACTTGGCATTGTAACTCAATATTTTTAACCCAACTTCACGTCTTAACCATTTCTAACTCCACTGTGTGCTCACAGCACTTATATAGCTAAATTTCATGCCTCAAGTATATTCAACTAAATTTTATGCATTAAACATGTTTAACTTGATTTAGCCGTGTTTGAAATTAGCTTTGTTTCTTAAAGACTACACAACACAACTTGATAATATGCTGAAGTAATTAACTTTAATAAGATATTTAAGTTTTATAAAAAAAAAATTGAAATGTTTTTTTTCAAAGTACACTGTTTAACAAATTTGTGAAAATTTAATAATGAATTTTGATTAATATGAATTAAATAAAATGACTCCAGTCATGTTAATTAAAATAATTACGATTAATATAAGATAAAAGATAATATCAACTCATATAAATTTATAAAAACTCTTATCAACTCGTGTCAATCAATAAAAAAAAAAACTCTTATCAACATTAATTGAAAATTTTCCAGTCAACTTTAATTAAAAAAATTGTGAACTTTAATCGAAAACACAGTTATCAAAAAGGAAAAAACACTAAATTAATATTTTTTAATTATAAAATATTATTTAATATCAAAATATTTTTTTATCAAAATTTTAATTGAAATATTTCGTTTAAAAGATAAAAAGTTGAATAAACTCGAATTACGTTATTCAGATAAAATATTTAAAAAGTATTAAACTAAAAAACATGAATTAATTAAAATTTCTTTAAACTTATAAAACCCTCTATTTGAACTTATTATGAATATCATTTTGCCTCGCACATTGAATATTTTAATTTATCCTCCTGTCACGAACAAATATTTATCGACAAATCACTACATTTTAATATTGAAAAGATGAATTAAATAAAGACGACGGGTTCCATTAAGCAAAGATATTGAGCGAGAACATCGAGATGTGCCATACATACACTATGTTATACTATACTATATAAACAAGCACATAAGATAAAGATCCTATTTTCAAATAAAAACATTGAACCATGATCTCCAACCATATTTGATTTAATAAGCATTGGGTTACGTTATATCAATTCAAGACAAGCATCCAACTACACAAAATCGTTGAATCCGACGATTAAACATGTTTTCTTTGTTCTCATGTCGTCATTGCATTAACACACTTCAGTAAGTCACCAGTGAGACATAATCCAATTCATTAGATCGACACTAATTACAATTAAAAAAATTTAAATAACAAAATTTCATTTTAGTTTAAAATATGTTCATACTGTATCTAATATTTTCATGTCGATTAAAAGTTGAGGTGTAAAGCGATTTAAATATATATTTTTTTATCTTTTAAGACTGTTTTAGTACATCTAATAAATCTCACATCGCGTATGAATCGATGTTAAGTGCAATTTATTTATTTTTTCTTTCATTTTTTGATACACTTTCTAAAAATTAAACCGTGACAGAACTTCATACTCTAAAATAGATAATATCTTACGAACGCATTACTTAAAACTTCATGTTCTAAAATAGACAATACTCTGTAAACTCATTAGTTAGAAACGACCATTTAAGAAAGATCAAAGAATAGGAAAATTCATGCTGTATAACACCCGAAGACTTGAGTCTCCTTCTTTTAACGCCAGACAGAGAGAATGCAGTACCAATAATCAAGAATGAAGTACAACACCATCGATCGTTGTCAACACAAATTCGTGACATTGCCTGAGACAAATTCATGTGTTGTCTTCCACACACTTGTCTCTGCGTTAAGCCCTTTCACTTCCTCAGTCAACCCATCTATTCTACAATAATATATTACTATTGACTCGTTCAAGCCGTCTCCAACACTGTTCTCATTTTTTCTCCATTAAAATTGTCGTGTCCCCTTATTTTTTCCAAACTTCCGTACACTGTGATGAAAATAGCTTCATATTATTAACCTATTCCATCTATTTCCGATTATGACAAAAATCATATACTTATCTATTTCCCCAACATTGAATTGGGTTTATGAAGTTCTAGAACTAAACACTCATAAGTTCGATCCATTATTGAACATTATAATAAGTTAAACTATATCATGTTGGTTGAATGGTCACTTATCTTTATTTGAATTGAGATTAAACGTGAAGGGCGATCCTGGGTGTAGCCTGCACGTATTGATAAAAATATAAAATGCAAAATATAGAGGTGATCATCGATCTAAGCCATAACATAAGAATCTAAATTAAATAATTGTAACTTATATAAGCCATCTGTAATTTAAAAAAGAAATAATTGTTGCGAAATGGACCACTGATTAATGCGCCTGCAGTATTGTTATAATCTTCTATTTTTTTTTTAAAATTTTGTATTTTATAAATGTCATGAATATCAGTTTTTTATAACCTATTGTTTGGTACCTTTCAATGGCCAACTAACAAACGTGAATTGAAACTAATCCAACTATTTTATGCTAATTAATGTGTTTACTGTGCCGTACATCAAGGATGTTATTCTTGGTGGTTTCTGCGTTTATTTAATTAAGTGAAAAAATTGGACTATTAGCGTATTATAGTATTTATTAACTATCACCCTTTTTTTTTTTTCCAATGATTAGGGTCATGAAGTACCGGTACTTCAACATAACTGAAAGTTGAAATAAATAAATAAAAAATTACTTTTCCACATTCAAAATATTGGACTGTCCTCTGTTCAAAGTATGAAACTACTCATTAGTTTCATTTTAAAAAAAATCTCTCTCTCTGTCTCTCTAATTACCCATATAAATAAATCATCCCTTCACTTTGCTCAATAGCTAGTTCCTCTTCATAGTTCTTGTTCCTGTGTTTGACCTACCCTTCATCTTCCTTAAACAACATGTTGGGGAAAAAGATGGTATCTTTCAAGAAACTGGCAAAAAAGGTGAAGGGTGTAGGTGGATTTGACCCTGCTCATCATGAGGGTTTGCTCAAGAACTATGAAGAAAAATGTGTGACTAACTCACCCCCAACAGGGTTTTTTGCTCTTTATGTTGGAGAAGAGCGTCAAAGATACGTGGTTCCAACTCGCTACCTTTCTCACCCCTTGTTCAAGATGCTGCTGGAGAAGGCTTACAATGAGTTTGGGTTTTCGCAGAGGAATGGCCTAGTTGTTCCATGCAGTGTTTCAACGTTTGAGGAGGTGCTGAATGCTATAGAATGCAACAATGGCACGTTTGACCTGGGAAAGTTTTTTGCAGAGTTTGTTTGAACCGCAGAAAACACAAAGTCTCTCATTTCTCAATCATAAAAAATCGGTTTATAAGACGAGTGCGTGTAATACCGAATAGATATAGCTTTAACTTTAACTTTGGATGATGTTGTTGTTGCAACATTTTCAGATAGAATAGATCTGACCTGTAATATAATGATTCAGTGAACTTTCGATATTGGTTTATCTTTTGCCTTCTGTTAAGATTTTCTTGATTAATTTGCGTATCATGCACGATTTGATCTCTCAGAAAAGTATAATCAGGCAAGGATTTTTGTGTTTGATGGCTATAATTTAATTTGGTCAGAAACTGTTTTGAACTTGGAGATTGAAATAGTTGAATAGACAGATAAGTAAATCATCCATTTCTGGTGGGAGTTGAGGTTGAAAATTGCGTTGTATTGTATTGCCATCTTCATTTTATAATTCTTGGGAGATTCAACAGATCCCGTAGAATCTACACCAGATGTAAAATTTTGAAGATTCAATAGAGAATCAATTGACACGGTTCGATCTACTTTTTTACTTTGGTTTGCATCTTCACATGATCTTGCAACAACAACACTCTTTAAAATTTTAATGCATTACCAGATCGTTAGTCAGAAGATCTGAAGAAGCTGTTATCATTTATCAGGGACAGCCTTATGTTCTCTTAAAGAAAAAAAAAACCGTTTTATCAGTTACAGCTGATAATAGTAATGCTTCATCATTGGCATGTTTTATCAAATATATTGTTGGTAAATATTTTGCCGAACCTTGATATATATTAATAGGGATAGGGAAGATCGCAAAACCCATATTTGTCTAAATATATAATATACAAATAATAATTAATGAATACATCATAAATTCTCTTAGATATTTTAAGAATCAATATAGCACTATTCTCTCTATGGACAAGATAAATAATAAATTATAATAGGTACTTTAAATAAACAATAACTGATTGTTCTTTCTTTTTTCTTCATTCTTTTGATGACTTCTTCTTTTCTCATCAGAGACACTCACAACTTCTTTCTCTCTGTCTCACTCTATTTTTCTCTCATCTCAAACCTGATACAAGAATTGTATATTTAAATTACATAATGAATCTGAAACTCATAAAAGAAAATACTTCCTTCTATTTTTTTTTAATTAAATTAGTGTACATTCAATAAATTGGTGACCCTTCGATTAATAAACATAATTGAGAAAATAAACATAATCCTAATTTTAAAACCCGTCAAATAATTATTTACAAGTTCAGTTACGGAAATAAAATATTTAAATTATGGAATTCTAATAGTGATTTAAAAATAAAATTAAAAGTCAACTTAAAGTTAATATGGGCTCACATTTTCTTTTTCTTTTAAGTCAAGATGGACTAACTTAAAACAATATAATTTGAGAAGAAGTAAACATGTGAAGCATCCTCGCAGAAGAAGTCACGCACCTTCTTAGAAAATAAAGTACATATGCAAAAGTCTTCGGGTTAAACAATAAAGTAACAAAAATTCCATGGCTGGTATGAAAGAGCTTGTAATTAACTTATTGAAACTAATCTGATATTAATGTTATTAGTATGTGAAATTTGTTCAAGAGATTAGGGGTGACAAAACGAGTTAGTCTAGTGTGTTTTGGCTCAGTTCATATGTGACTCATAAAAAATGGGTCGGATCTGACTGACCCATCAAATAGAAACGGATCAATAATCACAACTCATCCCGTATAGGACGGGCTAACGAGCCGGGTTGACCCATCCATTTTTTTTTTAATTTGTTTTCAAAATTTTTAATTTTTTAATTTTGTTTATATATACATATAAATTAATATTATTAAAGTCATATTTAATCAAATAAAATATTTTTTAAACTTTTAATTGATTAGTTAATGTTTTTAATTAGATAAGTTAAAATAATTATTAAATTTACATATTAAATTATTCAATTATAGCCAATAATTCAAACTTAATTTGTAGGGATAAATGATTTAAATTACAATACTATTATATATTTATACATTAAAAATATATAATATAAAAAATTAATCTTTTTAATTATTTTTATTTTATTTTATTTTCTTAAAACAGGCCAACGAACCAAGACGGACTGACCTGTACTTTAGTCCGTTAAGTTGACGGACTGAACGGAACGGGCTAGAATGACTGAGAGGTTGAAATCTTCGACCCAATCCATTTTTTTAACATGAGATGAGGGATGGACCAACGCGTTTTGCCATCCTTACAAAGTGCTTTCAGAAATATCTTGTTGCTAGTTAAAAGTAAATTTAGTTTATAACAGTACCTTAATAAGAAAATAATTTACAGGGGCTAACCACAACATATTTAACTTTTTCAAATATTATTTAATTTCTACAAAATAAATATATTTAATTTCTTCAGTTAAATTTGTTTTTTCTAAAAATTACAAATGTTCATTATTACACAAAATACTTTTCTTTTTTCGGTTTTTTTAATCGTTCTAATATTTTTTTATAGCATTGATTTAACTCTCTTCCTTAATTTTTTTTCTCAAGTTAGGAGATATGTCTTATCTCTTTCTCAAATAGATCTTATTATGTTGGGATGTCAAAAAAATTTGTACCCGTGGGTATTTGCGGATAAAATCCACAACGAGAAAATTGATATTGTAAATGGATATTCGTGGATAACGGATACGGATATGTTTAATATCCGCATATTAATGAGGCGAGTACGAGTATCATAATACCGTATCCATAGATACCTGTACCCTCTATACTCTAATTTAAATTAAAAAAAAAAAAAAAGATGATGAAAATATTAACATATTAATTTTGAATGAGTTATTTTTTTATCAATTAGTTTTAAAATAAATTCATTTTTTTGTAAATTGTCATTCAAAACTATTTAAATGAGTTATTTGGACTTTGTTTAAAATTTATGAATGTTATGTATTGTATTTTATTTGAATTTACGATTAAAATATGTTGTTAAATATTTTATTATTTTTTTTTGTAAATACTCGCAGGTACCCGTAGATATTAAAAAATGATGAGGATATCCGCATAATGGATACCCGACAGATATGAGTATGGATACAGGACAAATATTTATACAACGGGTAGCGTACGGAGAAGTTACTACCTGTACTTTATCCGTCCTGTTAACATCCCTATTACTGTGTATTTGATTAAATTTGAAGTGAGTTTTTACTGTAATATCTTTCCGATGTTTATATTTTAATTTATTGTGTAATCCCTAACCATTTTTACTTGCATAGTGGAGAAAATTTGTTTTCTCAACTATATCACTTTTGGTATGAGATTTTATTTGACAAGTATTGCTTACCTAACTATGAAATTTTGGTGCAATCTACGATTTTCTAACCATTATTTGGACAATAAATAACTACATAAAAAACTAGCTTAAGTTGAGACTGATTTACCAGTTTCATTTAAAAAATTATTATTACTCAAATTATTTAAGTGGTAATTAATTTTAGTGGATTGTTTTAAATTGACTCGTGTTACAAGATATTAAATTTAATAAATATATATTCAACCTTTTTGTCAAATTTAAATGCATTCTCACATAATATGTGAAACTCATTATAATTAAGTATATATCGCTCTTGAGAAACATGAAAAGGAAACCAACTTCAGCAACTATAAATATACATATATAATACCAATAATAATAAATAAGGAATAAAACATTATACCTTGATGCTATAAATTTGACTATGAAAGATTGAAAAAATCTTAATGAACATAAAAAATAAAAAGCTAATGTAGAACTCTTGTCTTACCACATGATACTGAATTTCATTTTAATGTAAGTCAAATAATGATTTTACTTTTTTAGGTTTACTGAATTTAAGATTATATAAATTTTTTCATAGTAATTTTTATTCAAAAATATAACTGTTATTTTCAAGCTAGCCTTATGCATATACTTCCACCATTAAGCAATTAACGCATTATAGTTATTTAGTACTAAAAATTTGATGAATGATCATTAAACAAGTAATCGTTTAGGCAAAAATATAACTAATAAATATGAGAAATGGACGGTCTCGAGCACATGTTTGGTAAAGTCTTAGTTTTATGGGAGTAGAAAAATAAATGTTTTCGTGTTTAATTTATCTTTTTCAAAAACATTTTAAATAAAAGTGAGATTTAACTTTCTCAACCTAAAATAAACATTTTAATTAAAAAATAATTTAAATCGTATTAAATTATTTAATAATAATAAATACAAAATTAAATAAAATAATTCATTATTTTTTAATATCTAAAAAATTCATAACCTTCTATTTTTGTAGAGCCATGTAACGTTCTCATCGCTCTTTTCGTAACCTTCTATCTTTTTTTTTATGGAAAATATAATGAAAGTTTTTTGGAATAAATATTAACTTATTTCAGGAAATTTATTTTGTAATTAAAATTATTAATTAAGATTAATTTAAAATTAATATGACAACATGAAATTTGGAATGCATTTCCAAATTTTTATTCCAGAATCAATATTTCTTAAAAATTTTCGAACAGAGTAATCTGAAAGTTTTTTTTTTTTATATATATACACATAATATATTATTTTTGACATTATTAAAGTTTTAAATGATTAATATCAGTATTTTACTACAAAGAAGTACATAAAGAAATTGCAGAGGTGTAAAAAGTAAAGAAGATTTTGGACTGATTGTTAGGTTAGTCCAATTGATTCGAATAATCAAACATGCCAACGATAATATAGAAACGAGAAAGACAGGGGCAAAACAGTAAAAATCGGCCAGATGAGAACACCGTTAGATCAGGACCCCCCAACTCTGAGCCGTAGATATATATGGAAGGGGTAATGAGAAGAGCGGATTTCAAAAATTCAAATCTCAAACTCACCACCCTTCATCCCCGCTCTCACACCTTTCACACACACACAGAAAGAAAGCGAAGAAGGAACTTTCAGAAGCGGATCTGCGACTGAAAATGTCTGTGCGCCACGAGAAAGAGAAGGGCGTCAACGTCCAGGTCCTCCTCCGTTGCAGGTACGCCGTTTACGTTTCCATTTCCCGTCGTTATTTTCGCGTTCTGCAACTCTAACCCCTCAATTTGATTTATCGCAGGCCGTTCAGTGACGAAGAGTTACGGAGCAACGCACCGCAAGTTGTGACTTGCAATGATTATAATCGAGAAGTCGCCGTATCTCAGAGTATCGCCGGCAAGCACATCGATAGGGTTTTCACCTTTGATAAGGTATTGCTCACTCTTTTCTATTTGTTTGATTATCTCACTTTGAAAAGTAAATAGTAAGACGTGAAGTAGGTTTTAGGGGGATTGCAAATCTGAAATATGTTCACTTTGCTTTGTGTAGGTTTTTGGTCCTTCTGCTAGGCAAAAGGATCTTTATGACCAAGCTGTTATTCCGATAGTTAATGAAGTTCTTGAGGGGTTTAATTGTACTATTTTTGCGTATGGTCAAACTGGTACGGGGAAAACATACACTATGGAAGGGGAATGCAAAAGGGCCAAGGTATGCTCTGATGTTATGAGGTGTGTTGATTTTATGTGCACGCATGTTAATGAGTAATGTTAGTAATTTGCTTTGACTATTCTAAAACAGAGTGGTCCCAATGGAGAGTTGCCTCCGGAAGCTGGAGTCATTCCCAGGGCTGTCAAGCAGATTTTTGACACACTTGAGAGCCAGAATGCGGAGTATAGTGTGAAGGTCACCTTTTTGGAACTGTATAATGAAGAGATCACTGATTTGCTTGCCCCGGAGGAGATTTCTAAGGTTTCTTTGGAGGAGAAGCAGAAAAAACAGCTGCCTCTCATGGAGGATGGTAAAGGTGGAGTTCTTGTAAGGGGATTGGAGGAAGAGATTGTGACAAGTGCTAGTGAGATTTTTACTCTTCTGGAGAGAGGGTCTGCTAAACGACGGACCGCTGAAACTTTGTTGAACAAGCAGTCAAGGTGAATGTTATTTTCTATTTCCTTAATTCACTGTTGGTGGAATCATTTTTCATATCTCTTACCAACACTTTCTTTGTCTTCAGTCGGTCACATTCTTTGTTTTCAATTACAATCCACATAAAGGAAGCAACCCCGGAAGGAGAAGAACTAATTAAATGTGGTAAACTTAATTTAGTTGATCTAGCTGGGTCAGAGAATATATCTCGTTCTGGTGCCAGGGAGGTAATAGATCATGAACATACCCTTTGTTCAGCGTACGCTCTGGCTTTCTTATAATTTTGAACTATTAAGTTTATATTTGTGTTTGATAATTGTTAGGGTCGGGCAAGGGAAGCTGGGGAAATTAACAAAAGTTTGCTTACTTTAGGACGAGTAATCAATGCATTGGTGGAGCACCTTGGTCACATCCCTTACAGGTTTTTTTATAATTGAGCCTTTGACACTGCTTCATTCTATTGAGTCTCTAGCATTATCCTTTTCTCTACGTGCTCACATGGAAATGTTGGCATATAGGGATAGTAAGTTGACCCGCTTACTGCGTGATTCACTTGGGGGAAGAACCAAGACATGCATCATAGCAACAGTGTCTCCTGCAGTTCATTGCTTAGAGGAAACTTTGAGCACGCTGGATTATGCACACAGGGCAAAGCACATAAAAAATAAGCCTGAGGTTTGTTGGTGATTGGCATGGTGTTTAAAAATCTGTATGATACCGTGCATCTTTAGTAGTGATAATGTCTTTGAAACATTTCATGTAAATACGCTACAAGCATAGTACTTCTACAAAGATATTTAAAGTATTTGACTGTATTTGTTTTTTAGAATTATTGACTTAGTGAGTTAGTGTAAGATAAAATTGTCTTCTCAAGCAGGGTGACTGATATGAATGTTCTTTTTGATCCATACCAGGATTTAATACAATTACTAGTTGCTTATCAAAATTTAGAGCACGATTTGTTCATTTTGTTTAAGGACTGAATGAGTGCTTTTAGGGACATTTTCGTTTTAAGAATAGATCTGTTTTAATCTATTTAGCTCTAGTTTAGCTGTTTTTATTTTTTACAATATGTGCACTATATGGGATGTTTCTTTTTGCTATGATGATATAAGTAATTGCCATGTCTTAACCATTGTTTCCTTAACCTAATTCTTCTTTTATGATATTTTTAGGTTAACCAAAAAATGATGAAATCAACACTTATCAAAGACCTTTATGGTGAAATTGAACGTCTTAAAGCAGGTGAAATGTGTGGTTCATTAGTCGTTGCTGAAGTATCTCTTGGGTTCTTCAGGTTTCTTGGTATATTGTCTTATTGATGATATTAATCGTTTAATTGGTGACTTTCATCAGAGGTTTATGCTACACGTGAGAAAAATGGTGTCTATATTCCAAAGGAAAGATATTATCAGGAGGAGAGTGAAAAGAAGGTTATTTTCCTCTTTCTTTCTATTAGTCTGTTATCTTTTATTAATATTAAAAATTCATTAAGAGCACTACTATTGTTCCATGTAACTTTCAGTGCCCAGATCGTAAAGATCATTTTATTTTAGTTCCTTGGACGTTTTTTCTAGCATGGATTTTAATATTGTTCAGGGGTAGATATAAGTTGGTGAAGTTCATTTTTATGATATAGTTGTTAAAATAAATTCTGAGGCCTTTCATTGGTTCATTCTTTTCTTCTTCAGGCTATGTCAGATCAAATTGAACAGATGGGGCTCACAATAGAAACGCAACAAAAGGTTTGTTTTATTAAACAAACTATTATGCATAGAAGATAGGGCGTGCCTGCCTGCTTGTTCCTTCCTGTTATGCCTGATTTGTTTTCTATGTTTCAACCAGCAACTTGATGATTTGCAAAACAAATTAGTCGACCAAATTCAACAGTGTTCCGATTTGAGCAACAAACTCGATAATACTGAGGTGAGTTAACAAATTTTATGTTCATTATTTTTATGAGAATATATATCCTTGCTTATAAGCAAATTATGATAAACCACACAGAAAAACTTGAACAAGACTAGCAAGTTGCTTGCCAACAGAGAGGAAGAATTAAAAAAATGTCAGTATACCTTGAAAGAGAAAGACTTCATAATTTCTGAGCAGAGGAAAGCAGGTATGCCAAACACATGATCATGTTCTGTCGCTGTTTCTTGTTTAATGGTCCTTTGAGATTATGTTAATTATGTGTGACAGAAAATGCACTGGCTCATCAAGCATGTGCTTTACGTGCTGATTTGGAAAAATCTCTTCAGGATAATGCTTCATTATTTTTGAAAATTGGTATGACTTATTCTTTGCTCTGTTTTTGTTGACTAAGAATTGAAGTTGCATCTATTAACTTGTTTATTTGTTTCTTAATTTGTAGGCAGAGAAGATAAGTTGAACTCTGATAACAGAGCTGTAGTAACTAATTACCAGGCGGAGCTCGCACAGCAAGTTGGTTCTCTTTGCAGCACTGTTGCAACGTCATTGTCTGAACAGAATGAACATCTGGAAGGTGTGAAGAAGCTCTGTCATTCATTTTTGGACGTTCATGATAAGGTGTGTACATAAAGAATCTAATATTGCTGTTGTTGTATGCGTCTTTCTTTCATGGTCTTACCCACTTCATTGAAATCCTTGTTTTCCTCGTATTTGTACGTGTCTTTGTTATATTTTATTTCTAAATCCTCTAATTCCTCTTTGTTTACTGTAGGCCGTTGCTGATTTTAAAACGAAAGTGACATCTCTGAGGGCCTTGTATATATCTCATATCGAGGCAGTACAAAATGTCGTGCGCTTGCATAAAGCGAGCTCTGATGCTGCCTTTGAGGAGCTTACGTCTGCTATATCCTCCAATGGTGATTCAATTGAAAAAGTATGTTTTACTTGTTTCAATTTTTATCTAGTGGTGTGCACTCTTTTCTAAGCTTTTCAATAATAGTACTAATATAGAACTATAATTCATGGTGAATTAGTTTCTTGCATCCGAGGCTACAGAAGCTGGTTCAATATTTGATGATCTTCATGGTTCCCTTTCAACTCAGCAGGGTGAATTGGCACTTTTTGCCAGCGAGTTACGCAATGTATGTGCTTCCAAGTGTTATGCTTTCTTTTTTCTGTTCTGTATAGAACCGTTATTATTTATTTTTTTTCTGCGTGTTCAGACTGATGTATTTTTATCTTCATCTGACTGTTATATTATTGTGTATTATAAATCAAAGAAATTCAAACTCAGCCTTGAACAAATAAAGGATATCTCCGAGCGCTCTCAAGAATTTGTTGATAAGCTTTTTGAAGAATCAAAAAAGCTCGAAGACTACGCATCCCAGGCTGACCAAGTGCAAATGAAGAGCATTGACGAGTTTAAAAAAGCTTATGAGGTTGTAAATTTGCACCAACAAGTATATTTTGAAAGATGGTTATGGTTGTTGACATCTTATTCTATTCTGTACAGGAGCAATCAATATCGGATACAGAGAAACTTATTGCTAATATGACTAGTCTAGTTTCTGATCACATTCGGCGACAAATGGATCTGGTAAGTTTTGGATTGTTCATTTTTTTCTGCGTGGTGGTTGTGGGGAAAGGGTTGGAAAATTTTCTGTTCCTGTCAATTTAGTTTGTTGTTCATAGAAATTAAATTATGTTCGGCTTGCAGGTAGACTCAAAGCTTGTTGATCTTAGGGAAAGCGGAATGAAGAACAAGTCCTTCTTGGATGGACATTTGTCTTCAATGGGAGATATTGTTACCAATGCTAAAAGGAAATGGCAGGCCTTTTGCGTGCAAGCAGAAAAAGATGCGAAAGACACTTCTGATTTTTCTGCTGCTAGGCATTGCCGTATGGAGGTGCTCATGCAGCAGAAGTAAGTGTTCTTTCCCCAAATTTTCTTTATCCGGATACACTCACTTACAATCTAACACTCTTTTTTACATCCCCAGTTTTAAGACTGCTAAGTCGGCTTTTGATCATACAAAGAGGACGTATGAGGCTGTGAATGAGATGGGGACAAAACATATTTCCGCAACAGAATCAATTGTCAGGTGCGTGGCAACTGATTGTAATAAGTCCTAAGCACTAGTACCTCTGTAGAATAACGTATCACTGTGTTTTATACGCCTTCGTGTCACACAATTCTTTACCGTATTACAATTGAAGAATTAAATTGTCAAGTTGAGATACCTCTTCGACACAAATTTTTTTGTGATTCTTGTTTTCGTAAGACTTAGCTAGTTATTTTAACTAACTATTAAGAGATATGTTTCTTAAAATTTTATTATTAGAACCATTATTATAGAAAAACTATAAAACTTTGGAAATTTGTTTCTATAGTGACTTTATATGATTTTTCATTGTTTTTAGAATTTTGTCATGCAAGTCATATACACTGTAACCATATTTTATATTTTGGACATTAACCGTGTGTGGCATGGCGGAGCCAATGCTTCAAATAATGAGCCGATCTTTTTAATTTAAAATTTGAGGCGGGAGGAGGGAATGTTGCCCTAATGTCGTTATTGCCTCTGTTTTTTTTGGCCCATTTTAATGCTTTGATGCCTCATGAATAATCCATGCGATTTGATAGAGTGTTACCGATTTGTTTGGTTCAGGAATGCTACTGATGGCAATGCGCAACATGTCGTTGAGGTCAATTCTGCACGAATTGCAGCAGAAGAAGATGTGGCAAAGAATAGTGAGGAGCTTATTGAGCAGTTTGATGGTGAGTTATGAGTTGGATCATGGTTCTTTGATCAGCAACATCCAGCAAATTTACGTCTGACTGAGACTCTGGGTTGTTTGATAGTGATTTTTTTTTCTTCTTTAAGTGAATCCAAATACCTTAGTTAAAACAGGGCATGCGTCACCAATATCTCACCTTTTTCTATCAAAATGTGTTTGTGTATGTATTTATCATTTTTTTCTTGGATTAAATTTTTTGCAGCCACTTCAGCACAAGAACGGGAGTCCATATCTGGCGTATTAAATGTGGTGAGAACTCATGCAAATACACTCGAGACGCTACGAGAGGATCACGATGGCCAAGCTGCTTCGATTGAGCACAGAGCAAGCGAAACTTTTCAACAGCAATTCAGGGTATGCAACTCGGTTTCTATTTTTGTTTTCCGAAGTTACAAAAGTCATTGTCAACATTATTTAACATTTGATACAATGTGTGAGGGTTGTTGCTTATTCTGATTTCTTGCAGGATTATGAATCTACCGGTTCAACACCAATAAGATGTGAAGCTGATGTTCCGACAAAGGTGACAATAGATTCTCTTCGATCCTTGCCAATGGAATCCCTGCTTGAGGAATTCCGGGAAAACAACCCGTATGAATCTTCTGATGTAAAGGAGTTGAAACCATCTCTTATTCCACGTTCGCCTCTTACTCAGCTGAACTAAATGGTGGTATAAGATTGCACGGTTGGGTCCTTTATTGTTACAAATTTGTATTTCTATTGTAACATCACATTGCTTTTGTTACCCATATTTGTTCAAAGAATGCATCCTTGGCGCATAGGATTGTAATGTGATATTTAGAGCAATGTACTCTGTAAATCCCACCTTGGGATGAAGTATAGATTAAAATAATGTTTAATTTTAAGTAAGGCTCTCGCTTGTGGTTAAGTTTTTTATTCTGGTCATATTTTGGAGCATACTTGATCTGTATTGTTCGTGTGCAGTCCGAGGAACTTCAAAACATTTCCTCACTGCCTTAAATTTGAAAATATTTATGTTTTGTTATTGTAATCAAACTGTTTGATTTTCTTTTTCTAGGTATTGGGCAAGAACAAGTGATTGATGCAACGTGATTCATTAGGTTTGGAAAATGTGATATCATTTGCCAACTGTGAAGAAATGTTGATAATAAGACTACAAGTTCTAGAGACTTCATAATTATGCCAAAAAGAACAGTAGCCAAACATTTAATTTCAATAAAAGGACATTGAATCAACTTGATTTAGTCTATTGGGAAAAAAATATTAAGATAAATAATTCAACTTGTCATTTAAGTATATCTTCACTTTAAAACGCCCATTAAATGGCAAAAAAATCTACTTTTGTGGATCTCTACTAGGAAATATCCAACGGATAGATATATTTTGGCGACATATGATCAAATATAAAATTAATAATAAAAATATATTATTAAAGAAATTTAAAATTTAATTTTACATATTTATTTATTTTACAGAAATTTATTAAATTAAATATTTGTTAAAGAGATAAATTTTAGTTAAATTTATTCTTCTGTCAATTTGCTTTTATTTTTAACTAACCGTACATAAATTAAAAATAATAGATTATACATATGTTTTCAAATATAAAAGAATATCTTAATATGTTTCATGTGAGTATATATAACAACAAATACGTTCTCATTCTATTAATTTAGTGGGCGTAAATAATTATTTGTTCAAACAAGTTACAAGTCATTAATGTATCCAAAAGTAGTCTTTACGAGCATGATGTTGACAAAGGAACACACCTTTTATACATTTCATATTGTACACACCAATTGCACAGCCACGTTTTAAATGATAAAAAAAATGTAATTTTGCTTGTCGTGCGAGTTAAAACAATAAAACATATCTCTTAATGATTAGGAAAATCAAGAATTCAGGGGGAAATCACAAACTGAATTTAAATTTAATTACACTGTTCAAGTACATATCTCAACAAATGTATTTAAAAGTGTAAATACTTTTTTATTGCCCGATTCCTTATTCTCATAATTTCACAGTTCAATTTTTAAAAATAAAAAAAAATAAAAAATAATAAGTTATAGGACAAACGAATTGAAAATATAAATAAATTTGAATGGGATTGAAACTTGAAACAAGAAAAAACACAAATAAAAAATATATCTTTGGATAAAAAGAAGATAAATGAGTAAATTATTTTTATATTGATGGGAGTAAAAATGTAAATGAACGAGTTCTTAAAATAAACTCTTTATAACATATTGTGTTAATATTATTAGATTTTAAGAATTTAAGTCAATGTAAAATACGAGTTATGCAGAGTAAGCCTAAATATATCAATCACTTTCTTCTGTTAGCTTGCAGGGTAATTCGCATAACTCATCCCAAATTATTATCCTTGCTTGACATAATGTATTTTTAAGAACTCATCTTAAACAATATATTTAATAAATTTTTCACTTGTAAAATATAGATCGAAGAGATGGCATACAGGAAGGTGTAAAGCAGTGAAATCAATATTTTTAGAACGTTTAAAAAATTATTTGCTTTTATTTCATACAGAAAAATAGTCGGTACAAGAATCTTGTGTATGCAGTTTGTCTGTTAATTTAAAAAGTAATTGAAAAGGAGTTATTTATTTTAATTAATTTGTATACAAGTAGAAATTGATTTTTTTTTTCTTGTTTGTGGTGAAAATAAATTATTTAAAAGTTTAAAGAATGAAAGTTAAAAGAAAGTTTTATACGTAGAAAAGGTATTTACTAAAATGTGACTGACCAAGTAGAATAACATTAGATCCTATACAAATTTGAAGGATAATTTGTTAAACAAAATTGATAAACACATCTCAGTGTTATTTACTTTTTTTTTTTTAATTCTATATTTTTTCACACCTTTTTATGAGAAAAAAACTCTAATTAAAAAAAAACATAAAACTACTTATTTCCTGTTTCTATTTTTTAGTAAACTGACCCAGACCATGTTAAAAATGATAACAAGAAATTATTTTATTAAAATATCATTTTAAGCCAATGTTTTGCTTGTCTACTAAATTTTTGTTTTACATTTATATTAGGCATACTGAAAACATGATACACTATATTTCTAGTTTTCACAAAAATATTTATTTTTGTTTTTAATCTTTATCAAATTTTCTATGCTCTCATTTCCCTCTAAATTGGTTTTTAGTTTCTATAAAATAAATAAACTTTGATTTCTGTGTGGGTAAAGTATTTTTACAGATTCATTTATTCAATCATTTATTTTTTTATCAAATTTAAAAACAATTAAAACAAAAACAAAAACAAAAACATCCTAATTTTATAGAAACTAAAAATATAATAAACATGACTTTTTTTTAAAAAAGAAAATTAATCATCAATAAGATTAATTTCTTAAATGTCTACTTTAGAATACTGGACCACGTCAATAGAAAACAAATATATCATTTAACTTGAAAAAGGTAAATGTGTCCAGTTCTAAACGGAAATAAGGTACAAGGTGGCTGTTTTTTATTTTGTAAATTAAATATACAAACAAAACAATACTATAACAACATTTTGGCTACGATTTTGTCCAAATAGCACACTAAAGAAAGTGGGTGCAGTGTCATATACCATTTTCACTTTAATCCTATGTGTTTTGAACTTGCCATGTGTTACAACTTTTTCTCAATGCCAATTCCAAATGTGATTTATGGACTCTAATATATTGTGAAATATTTTTTATTATTATCATTATGTGCCAACACCATTCAAAGAAATGTATGATTCAACATTATAAAGTATCTATATGCTAAGTGCTCACTTATACTAATTTAATCATACTTTGTACCTTTTCTTTATATCCTTTCCATTTTTTTTTTCTCACATTCAAGTTAGACGATATTGTATAATATCAAACTATAATTTATAAAACGTTTGTGATGCAATAAAAAGTTGGTAACATAGTATTAATAAATTGAGTTAATTTAAAACCCTAATGTATAAGATGAATAATATTTAAGTAAAAAGATGTTATTAGTTCTCTAAATTGTATCTTAATTATTGACTATAGTTTTTAACTTAAGATAAGAATTTAATTCCTAGTGAAACAGTTGTTGAAGAAAATTGGAATAGTTGGTGAAGAAAATTATTGTAAATAATATCAATTATCAGATAAGAAAAATTAAAAGGATTAAGTCACAATCAAATTGTGGTGTTTATGATAACATTCTTAAGTAGAAAAAACTACCAGTTATAACTTTTTATTTATTGGTAATTCGATCCAACAAATCATTAAAATTAAATATTTTGATATTTTAATAGTCTTACATTACTTAGAAGACGAAACAAAAAATAATTTATATACATTTTTTTATGTTTAATTTTCTGAGATACATTTAAAATATATGTTATATATATATATATATATATATATATATATATATATATATATATATATATATATATATATATATATATATTTATTTAATTTTTT
>Ga0099822_1000200_pt1 | contig 45902 bp, 19 predicted proteins | sample CowpeawhiteBW_FD_76839 | JGI IMG/M metagenome (GOLD analysis project Ga0099822, IMG submission 76839) | Root nodule microbial communities of legume samples collected from California USA - Cow pea white BW | ecosystem: Host-associated > Plants > Roots > Nodule | place: USA: California | collected... | reverse complement strand
TTCAATACCAAATTTATTTATATCAATCTAATTCAACACTCTTCCTTTCTTTTAAAAATATATATATATATATATATATATATATATATATATATATATATATATATATATATATATATATATATATATATATATTGTTCTTAGTTTATAATTCGAGATATATTTAATAAAAATAGTTCAAATATAGAGTTTTGAGTTATTCAATTGAAATAACAGGAAAGAAAAAGCTGACTTTAGAGAAAGAATATATTTGATAAATTAATCTTATTTTTTAATATATGAAAAGGTCTTTTATTTTACGAGTGTTGGATGATACTATAGCTAGTATGTGATTTAACCTCACTTGTGTGAGCTAAAGTGAGGCCACACACACCCTTTTTGTTTCACAAAGTAAAGTAGGAGTGAAATATCCATTGTGGTGTGGGGTGCTTTAACATTCGGACATTTGATTGGTGAAAAAAAGGTTAGAAAGTGAGAAAAAAACAAACACAAGTGCTTACATATCTTATCAGCCAAACCCAACGGGGTGGAATCATTTCCTGAATAAGTTACTTCATTATTCCACTTTACATGAATAAAGGAATTCAAAAAGAAGAAAACAACTGTGTTTTATAAAAGACCATACGAACTATAGTGTTTAGAAACCCATGGATATATTGTACGTTTGCAAGTGTAGTTTATAAATTCATGACGTAGGCATCGGAATGGAACACAGCTATCTTATATAAAAGCACAATGGATAAAGTAATTATGTTTGATTATGTCTCAAAATGATGTAAAATTAATTAAAATTATTTTTCTAATCTAAAATCAGTATGTATTTGATTTTTATTTGGTTTTTAAAATTAATTAAAGGATAAAAAATTTATATTGAAAAAGAAATAACTAATTTTTCTTCTACGTTGAAGAATTGATCGAGCTGAAATTAATTCTTCAACACTCAATCAAACACATGTAGATATTATTTATCTTCCATTTTTCACTATTTAGAATTCATTTGAAGTTACTGTTATTTTTCAGTTCACCATACCAACATTTAACACAAATTTCTAGCTATCTGGATCTTCCAACGCATAAGACCTAAAAACCATTGAGTTTGGACCATTTCTTCCAGCACTTCCGTATATTTCTTTCTGCAACCTCCACATAAAAGAAATTTCCTATTTTTGTCATTTTTTGACTGTATAATACAAACGTAAAAAATGACTTCTGAAATTTGGAACTTACTTTATTCTCACCAAAAAAAAAAACTTATAGATTGCACAAAGTTATTTAAATTTCAAATCGTACCATTTAAAAATTATTTTAACTTTCAGATTTTGCAGGATCCAAAATTTATTTTTGACTTTCAGATTATACACTTTAAAAAGTACAAAATAGAAATTTTATCTTATAAAAATGTGGAAAGAAATATATGGAGCTGCAAAAAAAGAAACTGCCTTGAGTTTGTGTATGTGCAGGAAGAAAAAACATTTATGGAATTGTTTTAAACCAAGTTTCCAGGTCTCTGCAGATTTTGACATGGGCCTCTAAGCGTCAGCTTTAGGCCCAACAGTTGAGCCCATTCGGAGTCCTCTCCTTCCTCCGGCAGCAAGATTGGTTTGTACTTGGTTGAATCGAATTGATTGATTCGGTTGGACGCAGTTACAGTGGAATCCCCAATGGCGGGTTCTTCGATCATGGAGAACCTCTTCCAACGCTCGCTGGAGGATATGATAAAATCCATGCGCCTCCAACTCATCGGCGAAACTACCTTCATCTCCAAGGCCACGGAGGAGATCCGCCGGGAGATCAAATCTACCGACCAGCAAACCAAATCCACCGCGCTGCAGAAGCTCTCTTACCTCTCCGCCGTGCACGGCGTGGACATGTCCTGGGCGTCCTTCCACGTCGTCGAGGTCATGTCCTCATCCAAGTTCGCGCACAAGAGGATCGGTTACCACGCGGCTTCCCAATCCTTCAACGACGACACGCCGGTGCTCCTACTCATCACCAACCAGCTCCGCAAGGACCTCTCCTCCACCAACGAGTTCGAGGTAAGCCTCGCTCTCGATTTGTTGTCGCGAATTGCCACTTTCGACCTCGCGCGCGATTTGACGCCCGAGGTTTTCAAGTTGCTCTCCACCGCTAAGATTTTCGTCAGGAAGAAGGCTATCGCCGTCGTTTTGAGGGTTTTCGATAAGTACCCCGACGCAGTTAGGGTTTGTTTCAAGCGCTTGGTTGAGAATCTCGAGAGTTCCGATCCTCTGGTTGTTACCGCCGTGATTGGAGTTTTCTGCGAGCTGGCTGCCAAAGATCCTAGGTCGTATCTTCCCTTGGCGCCGGAGTTTTATAGGATTTTGGTTGATTCTAAGAACAATTGGGTTTTGATCAAGGTGCTCAAGGTGTTTGCTAAGTTGGCTCCCTTGGAGCATAGATTAGGGAAAAGGATTGTTGAGCCGGTTTGTGATCACATGAGGAGGTCTGGGGCCAAGTCCTTGGTGTTTGAGTGTGTTAGGACTGTGCTCACTAGCTTGAGTGATTTTGAGTCAGCTGTTAAGCTCGCGGTTGAGAAGGTTAGGGAGTTGGTGGTTGATCAGGATCCCAATCTTAGGTATCTTGGACTGCAAGCACTTTCGGTTGCTGCACCCAAGCACTTGTGGGCAGTCTTGGAGAATAAGGAAGCGGTGGTAAAGTCGTTGAGCGATGATGATTTCAATATCAAGATTGAGTCTCTGCGTTTGTTGATGGCCATGGTATCTGAGAGCCATGTTGCAGATATCTCCAGGGTGTTGCTTAATTATGCGTTGAAATCTGAACCTGGATTTTGCAACGAGATATTGGATTCCATTTTGAGGACATGTTCTAGAAATTTGTATGAGATTGTTGTTGACTTTGATTGGTATGTGTCTCTTCTTGGAGAAATGGCCACGATTCCTAATTGCCAAAAGGGGGGAGAGATTGAAACTCAGCTTGTTGACATTGGCATGAGAGTTAAGGATGCTAGAATGGAGCTCGTTCGGGTGGGGCGTGATCTGTTGATTGACCCTGCATTACTGGGTAATGGGCACTTGCATAGGATATTGTGTGCTGCAGCTTGGGTTGCTGGAGAGTATGTTGAATTTGCAAGCAATCCCTTTGAACTCATGGATGCACTCCTGCAGCCTCGTACCAGTCTCTTGCCACCATCCATTAGAGCAGTTTATATTAATTCTGTTCTTAAAATTTTAATTTTTTGTCTGGACTGCTACGTTTTGCAAAATGATGGTTCTGGATCTTTATATTCTGGTAATTTGGAAGGGGAACAGTCAGAGTTGTTTAGTGCAAAAAACGACGCTGAGGCTACGAAATTGGCAACTTCTGGAGGTTCAAATTATGAACAGGATGTTGGTTTTAACCCAAGGAATACAGGTGACTCTTCTGAAGATCTCTCTGTTGAAAATGGTATAGATAGAGTTGCTACTCATGGTAAAACATTTACATCTACTCTAGTGGCAAGGAAGAATTTCTTGCACGGATCTATTGTAAGCTTATTGAATAGAATTGAATTAATTTTTGGCCCGCTAATAACAAACCAGGATGTTGAAGTGCTGGAGAGAGCACAAAACATACTTTCCCTTGTTCAGTTGATTAAAGAAGAAATAATTGATAATTCAGTCCAGAGTGTGGACACCATAGAAAAGAAAGATACTCGAGTTTCAACTATTATCAATTTGATGCGTGATGCTTTTACAACGGAACTTGGTCCAGTCTCAGTAAGTGCTCAGGGAAGGGTTGCTGTGCCGGAAGGACTAGTTCTTAAAGAAAACCTTGATGAATTACAAGCTATATGTGGTGACACTGAACTATCTTCATCAAGTTCGTTTGCCACAGGTGGCCCTCACCATACCACTATTTCCGATGCTTCTTCATCTAATCTTCTGCAAAATGAAGAGTTAGGGCCTTTGAATGAATCCACATCCTTGATTGAACACCGTAAACGGCATGGGTTATATTATCTTCCTTCAGAGAAGAGTGAGATTGTTCCAGATGAGTATCCTCGTGCAAATGATCCGAAGTCAAACAGTAATATAAATGATGAAGCTGCCGAACTAGTCAAGCTGACAGAGCAATCACTTCTTATGAAGAAAAGGACAAACCAAACAAAGCCCAGGCCGGTAGTAGTGAAATTGGATGATGGAGATCTGGCACCAATTTCAGTCAAAAGGCCAGAGCCGAGGGACGATTCTCTTTCTGGTGCCATACAAGATGTTCTTCAAGGAAGTGAAAGTGGACCAAGTGTGTCTCGAAGTTACCCTTCTAATAAGTCATCAAGGAAGCAGAAAGAGAAAAAGAAACTAAGCACGAATGGTCGATCTGAAATGAAGGAAAATTCAGTTGATTCAGAAAAGCCTGACCCTGAAAGTGCAAATTCTAGTCACAAAAATCATGGTCATAGTAAAGAAAGAAAACACAGAGGAAAAGAAAAGATTGTTGAGGGTGAAGAGCATGATCAGGAGGGAAAGAAAAAGAGTGGCCACCGCCATGGTAGGAGAAAAACTCATCAAAGAGCGAAGTCACCCTTAAATGTGGCTTCCCAAACCCCAGTCATTCCAGATTTTCTTTTGTAGGATTTAAGGATTGGTTTGATTTCTCATCACCTGTCTTTATTGACTGAGGCTGTTTACATATTGTATTCTTTGTGCAGAGTTCTTGAGTTAGTTCTGTAGATTTTACTTTTTTTTTTTGGTCATTTGTTATGATTTCTTAATACTATATTCCTTTTCATCATGTTTCTGGCCATAGATGTCACAGAATGAGCATGTTCAAGAAGTAATTATTGTTGAATCTTTTGTCACTAAATTATATCATAGCTTCTGGAAATTCTTCTATCAGCATAAACTGCTTGAAAACTGGTGATCAAGTGCTTCAATTTACTATTTTGTAATATTAGGATCAAAATGATAGTTTAGAAACGTTCATGCTGTGTTTGGATAAGGTATTTTAAGGGAGAAATGTTAACTTGAAGAGGATTTAAAATCCTTACTATTAAAAGCACTCTGGGCATTTAGCAATCCAAAAGAAAAGGAACTTCTCAGGTATTCAAAATTCCACCAAAAATAGAGGAATTCGAATACCCTTGCTTGCATTTGTTGCCTCCCTAATTTGAACCGCCTGATCTCATTTTCTCCTGTGGCTTTGGTTTTCCTTATCTTCTTAATCTCATGGTTTTGCAAACTCTAGCTTATATAGGTTTCATCATGGAATCCTACGATTTTATTGATTTCTATTATAGGAGCTAATGTTGATATTTTAATTATTTCTGTTCTACAAGATTTTTGGCTTGCTTGTCCTAGATAGCCGGCCGCTGGGTGTTTGTTTTTTTCTGTGGCAGTAGTACTGGAAATGATTGAGCCTGTGATTGTAGTTTGATTGTTTATCTTTCTTTTGGTTATTTATGATATGCTAGGACCCTACTTATATTTTGCACATAAAACAAGTACAGAAATCTTACGTGGAAACTAAAGCTTTCTTGAATACAAAAAAGAGAAGAGGAGACATGAGAAAGATAGTGGATTTAATTGGAAAATTATGGATGAGGACTGTGTAAAAAATATGGATGAAGCAATTCTCACAGTTGCTTTCTTTCATGTAATCGTATATATTATTATTGTACAGAGCTCGAGTTCATTTCCATTTGACAGGTATGTCTGATACTCCCTTTTCCATTGTTATTATCCAGTTTTGTTTTTATGATTTAAGCGCAAAAACTGACCCTTTGCTTCTCCTGGTTAATTTCTCAAAGGAAAGACTACAATGACCCGACCAAGGTAACCTGGTATCTTCTGAGTCAATGTTTTGAGTAATAAACCTCTGGCTATTTTGCTCAGTTCTTGCAGTTCGCTACACCTTCAAGAAAACAACACCCTAATCTTGAACTGAAAAAAATGGTGGATGTGATGTCTACATTTATATGCCAATTTTTGGATAGAATTGACAATTGGCCAGGCTGTAAAATCCATTCGCCACTACCTGGACATTACTACTGCTTTCTCCTTTCCTTTTAAACAATCACATTATGTTTTTCTTAACTTAAACTTGACCCACTGTCTCATATTTTTAGCTAATGTTGTGGGATTAGAGTCATGAACTCTTGTCTGCCCAAGATTGAACATTTGTGGGAGAGATGACAGTCTTTCCTACCCTGTAGTTACCCTATATTATGAAACAGCCAAATTGTTGTGAGCTTGTTATGAAAGCCATGTTATTTTCAAGCCTGTGTCAAGGAAGTGACGTAATTTAGTATGGAAAATATTAAAGAGGAATAAAGATCGCTGAATGACGATGAATGCTGCAGTACGTAATTTATGCTTATCCTTTTTAGTATTTATATTTGATTTGACAAACCCACATAAAGTTCATTTTGTTATTCCAAGTGCTCAGATTTAGGTCACCCTTGGAGTTTATGCTTACCCTGCTAGGCCTAATTTCTAATTTCATATGTAAAAGAAAATTTACTATCCATATTTTATTACACATCATTTACCTAACTTAATTTAAAATTATTATTTATTTATTTGTTATTGTGTACTAACAATATTAAATATTAAATTCTAATAAACTAATCAAAACAAATTAAAAACTAATACATTGATTAATGTATAATACTATTATTAAATATTAATGCATAAAAAATAATAAATATATTATAATAACATTCATATCAATTTTTTAATATCAATAAATTAAATTAAGTTAAATTAATTTGTATTGGTACTTTAATAACTTATACTATATTAATTTAATACAATAATATTAAATATAATGCACATAAGCTAACATGTATAATAATCTTATTAATAACTATAAGGAATTTATATTTAAAATTTAATAACTTATTCCATTGTTATTTTGTATTTCTATTATTGATTTCAGTATCATTATGATTATTTATTATTACCGATATTTAATATTTTCATTACAAATTAGCACTAAGAAAAATCATTAAAAATCAAAATAATTAATCACACTAAGTTAAATGTTATTTTATACACTAAAATTATTGATATTTAATATAGTTGTTATTATAAAAGAATAATTATTATTGATTTATGAATTAGAGTTTAAATTGATATTTAATATTAAATATTAATATTTTAATTATATATTATTATTGATTATGAATTAATGTTTGGCAACTGAATTGCAGTGGTTCCCTTTCTTGTGAAAGAGCATGGATGAAAATGGAGGTACACTTAAATCTGATTTATTTTATAATCTTTTATGTTGTTCCAATTGCAATTATTTTAAAGTAAATGCTGAAAAATGTTGTTGGGTGCTAAGGCTATGGAATACAAATCCTACAAAAATAATTATATAATTATTTCTGTTGAGCGGCTGTGTAATAAATATTAGAGACACGTGACCAATACTCTTAAGAGACATAATAAGAACATAAGAACGAACCATAATTAATGAGGGACTTAACAGATAAAACCAAACATCTCAGTTATGTGAAGAGTTACCAAGGTAAGGGTAGAGTTGGGTACACACAATAAACTATGAAATTTTGAAGAAAGAACACGTAGAAGTAGTGAGATTGTAATGATACATTAGTTGGCTAGAATACTATCTATGTTTAAGATATAATTTGTAATTTGAAAGAGTATAAATAATTTAAATATTAATATATTGATACAGAACAATAAATTTAGAATTTTTAAAATATTTATTGTATTTATAATTAATAATTTTAAATATTTAAATATTGTTTATTTTTTAATACAAAAAAATTTGGTAAGTTAATAAGAATTTTAAAAAAATTATCGAGAAGTTAAAGAAAAAAAATTTGATGAAGTCTCAAAATTTAATATTTTAATTGTTTTTTTATAGACTTTTTATATATTTAATACTGTATTTTGCTAGTTGTTCTATTAATTTAAAATTTTTTATGTTTAATTATATTTAAGTTTTAGTAATACTAAAATATATTTATTTTATTATTTAATTATTTTTTGGTAAACATTAAATTAAATATGAAATACATATAATATTTGGAAACATTTTTATTTTTTAAATATAATAAAATTGTATCAATAGTAATTAAGTCAAATTTAATTTAATATCACACTTACTTATATTCTTATTATAAGATTCAATGTATATTAATTATTTTAATCGGTACTCTTAAGAGACTAGTTAACAAATTTTTTTTTTAATTAATCCATTATGTTTTGCATTAATCACATTCTCTTGACTAGTTTTTCTTGGTTGTTGTAAACTCTCTTTAATACGTTAAATTCTTATAGATCAAAGAAAATCAAATGTTCATAATTTTTTCATTTTTACATTTTCAGTTCACAATAAAAGAATAATATTTAACTACAACGGTAAAATATAAAAATGAAAAAACAAATATAAATGGCCGAGGATTTTTGTGTAAGAATATTGACCAGCTGAGGTCAAATTCAGAACAGAGACGACTCTAGTGATGAATAAGAATTTAAGTTTGTGTACAACACAACACCAATTTTCTGGTTTCTCATCAACACCATCATGAAGAAGACTAAGCAACAAGAACGTTCTCTCGGTGCTGCAAATTTCTCGAATGCTCAATCACAGTTTTTCAACTTCTTCTCTCATGTTCTTGCATTTTCCTCTGGTTTGCTCATCGGAATCACCATCATCACTTTCTCTCTCAAAAACTTTTCCCTCAATTTTCAATTCCACCAACTCTCTCTTCAATCTTTGCCTGCTCCTCCTTTTTCTGCTTCAATCTCAACTTCACACAATCATTCAAAAGTCACCACCATCTTCACTCCAAATGGCTCAACCAAAGCTATGCATAACATGACAGAAGAGGAGTTGCTGTGGAGAGCTTCCATGGTTCCTAGGATTAAGGAACTTCCCTACAAACATGCCCCCAAGGTTGCATTTATGTTTCTGACAAAAGGACCAGTCTTTTTGGGTCCTCTCTGGGAGAGATTCTTCAAAGGAAATGAAGGCTTTTATTCTATCTATGTCCATTCGCATCCTTCTTTCAACGAAACACTGCCTCAAAATTCTGTCTTTCATGGCCGCAGAATCCCAAGCAAGGTCAGTGTGTCCTAATTCAGTCGATTTTCGGTGAAAAATTATACTATGAATCCTATTTTTTACTTTTTAAGGTAATTTAGTGTGAACAATAAAAAAATACTGGTATAGTAATTAATAACTCATACTATATCACGTCAAAAAATACAAAAGATGTGAGTCAAAAAATATGAGTAATAGTATCATTGTCGATTTTCAATTAATTCTATTACATTTTTATGAAATTTGGTTTATGTCATGAGTTTTCCTACATAATTTATCTGTTGTGTATATAAAATATATCGATGATTAATAATTTTAAAATTTTAAAATAATGATCAAGAGAGAATAATATCAAAAATTCTACTAGAAATTCTGGAATCACATTTCATGTGTTCTGTTCTGTATTTTCTTTTCATTCTAGGAGATCCAAAATTCCAGTTTTTCATGTCATAAGCAAATCTGCAAAATTTTGTTTGAAATGTTTGGACAACAAGTTCATGAATTACGATTGACTTGTGTTTTCTGTTAACGTACTCAAAGTGCAAGAATTATAATTGAGCGTGTCATAAAACTAAGAATATTTTCCCATTTTGTGCTATATTTTCCAACGACAGTAACCTTTTGGTATTCCACTACTTTAATGAGACAGCGCAAAAAAACCGTTTTTCATTTTATGTCAAACATGAGGTGCGCCTCAATAAACTCCTTATTTAACGGTCTCCTCGTTACCATTACCATGTGTTGTTTCTCTGTTTTTGAAGTCTCCAATAAAAAGAAAAAGAAAACTACAAATATGAAAAGAAAATTAAAATTATTCAAGGAATTTTAATGTTCACTACACATAGTTGATATATATTATTGGCAGATAAGTACTTTTGAACTGAAGTTATTAACAAAAATCAACTTGCAATTATTATTTTTGTATGAAATATTAAAAAATAATTAAATTTTGTTGGACCTGAAAATTCTAACTCGGGTAACGCCTGTCTGCATGAACCTGAACAGTGATTAGAATTTGAAATTTGTTCCAATTAGAGATGAACACAGTATTATGAGTTTTATGTAATACCTTATTTTAAAAGTCATTCATGGTCAGCACTAGAGGTACCAGCTAAGACTATGCTTACGAACATTTAATTTTCAAGTCATACTTCGGAACGAGAAATTTTTTTCATATTCCCAGTGCAGTTGTTGGTCAAATATTTTTCTTTTTTTCTGGAATTCCCATTTTCCAATTTTGATGACTTGTATTACTCCCTTTATTTCACTTTAGACTTTTAATATTTTTTAATTGAGGCATTGCAAACTACAAATCGTGAAAGAATAACCCTTTATATCTCTCGTCATGTTTTCATTAAACCGTGTACATTAAATAAGAATATAGAAAAAATTTATTGAATGAATATGATGATGCAGGAGGTAAGATGGGGCGAGTTCAACATTGTAGGGGCAGAGAGGCGTCTACTAGCCAATGCTCTGCTCGACTTCTCCAACCAACGTTTTGTTCTTCTCTCAGAATCATGCATTCCTCTCTTCAACTTCTCAACCGTCTATAACTACCTCATCAACTCAACCACCACCTTCGTGGAGTCCTACGATCTTCCAGGTCCAGTGGGGAGAGGCAGGTACAGTCCCAGAATGAAACCACTGCTTACGCTTTCTCAGTGGAGAAAAGGCTCCCAATGGTTCCAAATAGACCGTGCCCTTGCCACCGAGATTGTCTCCGACCAACTATACTTCCCCCTGTTCAACAAACATTGCAGAAATGGATGCTACGGTGATGAACACTACTTGCCGACTTTTGTCACCATCAAGTTTTCGCAGAGTAACTCCGACAGAACTTTGACGTGGGTCGATTGGTCTCAGGGTGGACCCCATCCAGCAAGGTTTATGAGAAGAAACGTTACCATTGAATTTCTCAAGTGGCTGAGGCATGGAACAACGTGTGAGTACAATGGGAAGAGCACCGATGTTTGTTACCTCTTTGCAAGAAAGTTCATGCCTCAGGCGTTAGATAGATTGCTCAGGTTCGCTCCAAAGATAATGCACTTCAATTGATTTCTGTTTTCTCGTATTGTTTTTACTGCTCGGAGTTTAAATTGTTGAGTGATGCTATTCAAGTATTTAAACAAAAGAATCCATTGTATACTACAAAAAATACATTTCTTAAACAAAAATTATATTTTCACTCTCATTTATTACTCTCTGACGTGATTTAGCATGTATCATTGATTTTTGAGTTAAATATGTTTTTGCTTCCTCAAGTTTAAGTGAATTTTGAAATTAGTCATTCCTCGAAACTTGATATCAATTTAGTCCTTCATCTTTATAAATGTGTGGATTTAGTCATTCTTACCAAATTTTGTTGTTAAGTTTATTTGACATTTTAAATGCTTTTTATGATAATATTTAAGTTAACATTGAAGCAAAAATGTGTCAAACTGTGTAAACAATTCAAATATTATTATGAAATGCGCTTGAAACGTTAGATAAACTTACCAAAATTTGGTAAAAAGAACTAAATTCATACATTTCTAAAGATGAAGGATTAAATTGGTATCAAGTTTCAAAGATGGACTAATTCAAAAATTCACTTAAACTTAAAGGACCAAAAACATATTTAATCCTTGATTTTTTTAAGAAAAAAGATAATAATATATTAATCAATAATTTACACCAAGTCACATTAAAATAAAATAAAATTAAAAGATGAGAGTCATAGTATCATATTCCTGTCATAAAACATGTTTCTCATCAAAATGGATGTGTTTGTAAACATAAATATATAAAGATCAGGGTTTAAATTCAGTTTATACACATAGTGCCTTTCAGTTAATTAGTGTTTCTTCGTGCATTTTTTTTTTATCATTATAGAGATCAGAGTTTAAGTTGAGTTTTAGTGAAGTATTTTGACAAAATTATGCATTGTATATACTGTAAACTTTACATAGTATATATATCGTAAACTTTAATGTTATTTTAATTGACCTCAAGTTTTTTTATGTAAATATACATTTTAAATTTTAACTACAGTCCAAATAATCTTTTAATTTTACTGTTTTTAGTGTACCTAAATATTATTTGCTCAAAGAAATTGAGTTATACGTATTTATGAAATGTATTGTCACCCACATCATGTTATATTTTATTACGGAAAGGAACTTCGCATTCGGTAAACGATAGTAGAAGGTTGCTTGAATTTAAATTTCAGCCTAGAAAAATAGAAAATAAAGAAAAACAATAATAAAACCATTTAGGTAAGTTTTGTTGAATAATTAGGAAGCTTTGTGCCCTTTTTATTTGTTTAGAGTCGTAAATATATGTTATAACTTTCCAAGTGAAATATTTGTCCTAAAGTAAGTTTAATTTCATCCTGCTTTTTAGGCAATAGTTTTGTTTTTTTGTTGTTGTTTACGTTCTATATAAATATGCTGATTTATATATATATATGAATAAATTATTTGTTCTCTAAGTTTGGATAAAAAATAATGAACACTCATCACCGTACCATATTCTCTTGTAAATGATGTACAAAAATGTTGTATGATTTATAAGAAAAGTTGGATGAATGACAGTGACTTAAATAATTGTTGGTGTCCTGTGGACCAAACAGGAACATAGAAAAGAGTACTGCGTTGTAATGTAGCATTGCGGAGAAACCTCGCCATACTTTCACGTCAGTTTCCTTCATATGATGTAAAACAAGGAAAATATTGATTTTTCACCCTAATTTTAAGATGTACGGATACAAAGAACATAAAAAATTGAATTTAAAATAATTGGCATTATATTTTCAAGATTATTATTATTATTAAATTATAGGAAATTTATATTATTAGTTAATAATTTTTTCTTAAATAGAAAATAAGAAAAAAACGATGATATAAGAAATGAACACATAAGAAAAATAAAACACAAACAAATGACCTAATGATTAAATACTCTGCGAGAATCCACATAATTAATATGTTTAGGTAAAAACTCATCCATCTGCAAGATGAATCTGTAAAATTCAACCATAGGAAACGAATATAGCAGAGGCGGATCTCAGTAGTGTTGAAGTACCATGGCCCCGAACTTTCTAAATTTTTTGAAAGATATATATGGTATATATTATATCGATAAAAATTAAATTAAATATCTTTTTTATAAAATATAGTTGTTAATGTTAATAAATAATAAAATATAAAATTAAATATAATAAAGAATAAAAGGAGTTATTGAGAATTATTTTTTATATTTTTTTGTTATCTTAAGTTATTATATTCATTCTTTCTAATTTCATTTCTCATTCGTCTTCTCTTTTTTCTTAAGATAAAAAATATAACTATCTTATTTTTTATAGTAAAATATTAATTTAATATTTAGTATTTTATTTTCATGATTTTTTTGTATATTTATTTTTTATGGTTGTAAAAGAAAAAATTATTTATTATATATTTTTCATAACCATTTTTAATTATGACTCCATTATCATATATTTTTTCTTTTAGTAAATTATATTTCTCAATTTTCGATTAGATTTTGATAAATTATTTTTAATCTTAAATTTTTTTAAATAGGTATATCGATGAATAATAAAATAATATATTATTTTTTTAAAGTGATAAAAGAAAAAATATCCGTGAAGATGAAAGCAATATAAATTTACTTCTTCACATATTTTCAAACATGACATTGCATATACAATTGTTGAATTAGAAGAACTATTTCTTAATATTCAAAGAATTACTTCGAGAAGTTTTATATTAATTCTTTGAAATTTATCTTAGGAAAACATTCTCAAATATGAAAATATCAATTAGAATTTTTTTTACCTAAAATGGATTCTATATATCAAATACAACTATATATATCAAATACAACTTAGAAACTATCACTTTTTTAGAAAAAACATACAAGATAATATATATATATATATATATATATATATATATATATATATATATATATACTTTTATTATATTATTGACAAATGAATAAATATATAAATTTTGAATATATTATATATGACTAAATATTTACTTTGAAAATAAGTTGACCAACAATAAAACAAATATAAGAGTAGTGGGAAATTAAAAGAATATATAAATATAAAAAAAAGAGTTTTTGAATGGTCAAAATGTATTCCGAGTAATATTATGCGTGTAAGAGTAATAGTCTGTTTTTCGGAATTGAATTAAAAGTTTGGATGTTTATGTTTAGGAAAAGCTAACAGGAAAAGGTGACATTTGTATGAAGGAAATAGGAAGGAGCTTATAAACTTGGTATTGGTGAAATTGTTGATGTGGAACTGCACCATCATACTCATGCTCTTTTTCCCCTTTTTCTTCCATCACTTCATTTGCGACACTACTCATGCTCATTTCCTTTCTATCTATCTTCTAATTCAACCCACTGGGGCCCTACTTCTTAACCGACTACAAACAATTCATACATAACAAATCTGTTAGTGATATGTTTGTTAGGATCTACCGAAGTTTACACGTCAAATTTGTCACGACACTGTTTCACAATAGAACAACAGTTAGATTTTTTTTTTTTTTTGTTATCATCTGCTATCTGAATATTAAAAATATATTGATATTATATATTAATTTTTTTATTAATACAATTTTAAACTTCCAAGAGGTTAATTCTTCCCACTAATTACATGATTTGTTCAATTAAATCGCGGTATTAATGATTTGGTTTTGTTAAAAGTGATGAAAGAAAACGTTAGGTGCTTTAATGCATAAGATTTGGGGCGAATTGAGTGGCTGACAAAAAATGTGTGTGTGACCTTGAATTTGTAGTTCTATTCTATTCTAACACTTGGACTTTGAAAACAATGTTTAGATATTGAAAAACAAAACCTCATAGTATCATCATTTGATACTATGCATAAGTTATTACAAGTCAGCTTGGCCGTTTGGGTGAACATGAAGAAGCCTTTCGATCCTTCCGAGAAGCGCGTAATTTGACCAAACTGTTACACCAAGACAAAATCTTACCACAATAATATGTTACATCAAATTTATTACATTACTTATCACTCAAACAATCATATATAATATATAGGCGAAAGGGATAAGCGAAAATATACTCTCGTATCATGTCTCATATCATATAAAAAGTAGGTTTTAAGTCTAACTCAACTCCACAATCTGATATTATGTAAGAAATAGATTTTAAGGTTAAATTAACTCTATAAAATTAACTTATAAGATAATGATCATATCTATATAAATTGATTTTATTTCCGATCGATCTGAGATTTCTAACTGTCACCGATATTTATTGATATAATTGGTTGAACGCTTGTTGGGAAAAAGATATTTGAAAGGAAAAGCAAGAATTGTTGAATTGATGGTTTGTAAATGAGAAAGTTGTGTGGGGATTGTTTGTGCCCCAAAATCTACAGAAAGCGTGGATCCGAAAGTTTCTGGGTCCTACGTCGGGTTTGGGTTTGGTATGTACCTTTTTCTGGCCGCGGGGAGAGAAGCATATATAATAAGGATTTGGACGGTTGACTTTGGAGGTGTTGACGTCCCAGTCTTTACATCATACGATACGCTTTCTCGGTTATAACATCCTAATTGCTTCGATGCTTCCTCCGACATTCCAAGAATCTTCTTTCGCCCTTTTTTCCTTTTCTATCTACTTATATAAATTAAACTTCCCCAATTCCACACTTCACACACTTTCATTTTCTGCTACAAAATGCAAACCTCCTCCTCGTTCTAGTTACACCAACCTCTTATATTCCCTGGTCCCCCAAGATCTCTTCAAACACAACCAAAAAACAAAAATGGCTGCCAAACGGTTTTTGGATGATTCTGATCAAGATAACAATGGTGATAAACGGATGAGACCTACAACAAGACCTTCTTTTGCTTCGTACGTTCCGTTTAACCAACTTCATGTGTTGTAAAACTTCTTATTACTGTATCATTGCTACCTTCAACTAAACCAATCTTCTTCACAGGGTAATAGGAGAAGTCGTCATGGTGAAGAACCTGCAGAACCTTTTCTCAGGCTTGGAACCCTTGCTTAGGAGAGTGGTAAGTGATCATCAATATATACCCTATTGGCAACAGTGGAATTCTCTGATTTAGAAAGTTTTGCTTCGATAGTTAAAAGGCTTATCCATTAATTTTTGTCAGGTGAACGAAGAGATGGAGCGAGTGATCGGGCATTGTGTTCCGCGTTCAATGACCAGGTCCCCTTCGTTGAGGATCCAAGCATTGGAGCAACCAACAAGCTACGAACTCATGTTCGAGAAGAAGCTAATGCCAACTATATTCACAGGAAGCAGAATCGTAGACACAGATGGGAACCCCCTCCTTGTTGTTCTTGTTGACAAAAACGATGGTCAAACGGTTCGCACGAGTCTCCCCCACCCCATCAAGCTAGAAATCGTGGTGCTTGATGGGGATTTTCCTTCTAACAGTGATAACAACGAGTCATGGACGAGTGAGGAATTCAACAACCGCATAGTGAAGGAGAGAACGGGAAAGCGACCGTTGCTCACCGGAGAATTGAATCTCACCATGAGGGATGGAATTGCACCGATTGAAGACATTGAATTCACTGATAATTCCAGTTGGATAAGAAGCAGAAAGTTCAGAGTTGCTGTTCGAGTTGCTCCCGGGACTAATCAAACTGTTAGAATTCGTGAAGGCATGACTGAACCATTTATCGTCAGGGATCACCGTGGTGAATGTGAGTATTTTCTCTACCAAAATCTTATGTTTGATAGCTTAGAATATATAATTACAGTTTGTCTTTTGTTTGATTTTCTTTTATATCAATCTTACCATGAACTTTTTGTTTTTGTTCTCTTTTCATCTCGCATGTCTTTTAACATTCTGGCACAAACTTACTAAAATATATAATTTCTTCTGTGGATATGGTACAACTAGTTATTTCAAAGGTTGTCTGCAAAGAAAAAGTATCTTCAGTCAACCTATTTAGTCTAATATAGTTGCGTCGGTAAATCATTGCAGAATATACACTTAATATAATATTATCAATTGGTCCAATTATTGCTGTTTCAATTTGATCCATCCAAGTAGCCTGTTATGAGAATCATGGAAAAAAAGGGAGACAAAAAAGAATGGTTGGTGGGGATAAATTAAAAAGAGAGTAACGATGATCATAGTTTTCACCTTGATAAAATCATGATGCGTTTGTTTCCAGAAACTGATTTTTTTTTCTCTTGTGCATATAGAATTAAACAAAAACAGTGAAAATTTCTCACTTGTGTAAGCTTAAGTTGTTACAGGTTATGGGTTTTCTGTGAAAAAACTGTTCAAATGTGTGTAGGATTGAAACAGTCCAAAATTGCATTAGAATTTAGAACCTTGGTGTGAAGGTAAAGCTATGATCATATATTAAAATTGTTTAGAGATTGTGACTTCAAATTTATTAATTAGTATCCGCATCGTACTTTACAGCAATAGAAAAGTACATTGGCCACAGCTCCTACAATATAGGGCATTTCATTTTCACCCTTTACAGCAAGCAATAGTGCAATACTGATCCCTTTTAATTTTTATTTTGTTTTCATCTTTCTTTATTTGTGATGTTGGAAAGTGATTGATGGTCAAACATACAAGTAATTGTGAGGGTTTTTGCTTAGATATTATGAACTATGGTCCCACCAATGGAACAAACTAATAATACATCAACACATAGTATGAATTTAAGAAAAACCTCGCTCTTATAATTCTTTTTCATTGCAATTCATACGGTTTTGCCAATCTGACAGTCTCAGATCAATGGTTTCAAAACCACAGTCAAACACGTATCAAGTGGGCCTTTAAAAGAATCGTGATGAATTGATTTTATTTATTTTGGATTGTGACATATAAATTTCGGTACAGAACTTAGGTTTATTGTTCGTATGTTGATACTTCTGTTGTTGTCGCATACTGAATATATGTATTTGTTTTTTTTTTTTTTTGATTGATTTGAAGTGTACAAGAAACATCACCCACCTATGCTGAATGACGAAGTGTGGCGCCTAGAGAAGATTGGGAAAGACGGAGCTTTCCACAAAAAACTGTCCAAAGAGGGAATAAACAGTGTGCAAGACTTTCTCAAGTTGTCTGTTGTTGATGCCCAGAGGCTCAGAAGGGTACATATTTTTTCCTTTCTCAATTCCTTAAGTAATTAAATTGTGATGTGAGAATAAGGTCATTAATATTTTGTATTTATTGGAAGCAGATTTTGGGCGCTGGAATGTCAGAGAGAATGTGGGATGTGACAATCAAACATGCAAAGACCTGTGAGAAGGGTAACAAATATTATGTCTTCCGTGGCCCAAATTTTACCATCTTTCTCAATTCCATTTGCCAATTGGTTAAAGCTGATATTAATGGCCAAAGTTTTCCGGGAAGCGAGTTAAGCAGCTTCACAAAGGTAACTAAATTCTTACGAAATTGTGTTTTTACTTCGACTATTAAGCAATGTGAAAAACTATTCAGCGAGGCTCTGGTTGATACTATTATTCATTTCAATTGCTTGTAACTATGCAGAGCTATATGGAAAGATTGGTGAGAGAAGCGTATACCAGATGGAATGACCTGGAGGAAATTGATGGGACTCTGTTAACCCAAGGTATAACATTTGTTCTGTTTAATCAATGTGTTGTATGTGAATTTTTCTACAGTCTCTGAAATTCAGTGACATTAATTTATGTGAACCTAACTGTGTTATAGGTGAGAGCATGGAGCAAATTCCAAACAATCTTCAAGCATCAGCAAGTGTAGCATATGATCAGAATGAGTACTATGCATCAACCCATAATGCACAAATTGGGGGCGGCGAGTGGGGTGTGAATGCAACATTTGGCACAACATCGTTTGTGAATAACGCCCTTCCAGCTTTACCTTACAGCTTCTCAGATTCACAATCTGACAGTGATGGTGCCACCAGGTGGAACTAGAAAAAAATTTTAGTACTTGACTTTCAGCTGTAAATAAGAGTTAACAGTTGAAGAATCAAATTAGGTTTAGTGCAGAGAATTCTCAGGTCCATTTCAAAGATAAGTGCAAAGATGAGACCTCACTCTGCAAAAAATGCAACCTGCCTTCGATGTGTCTGTGTTGCTATGTTTTTCCATGATTTCAGCAATCAGAAAAAAAAAAATGTATGTTTTATGAATGGTTAGAAATTATCCAATCCTTTGGTTTTACTTTCATGCATTTTTTTTATCAAGTCACAACACAACAAAGGAAAATTGTTTCAAATAAGTCTTTCTAATCAATCACTTTCCTTGTAACCTAAAACCAACTATTATTGTGTTACTTGTTAATTAGTACCTGATTAATTGAATTTATATATAGTATTTAAATATAATAAACAAATAGTCTTTTACTTGTTAATTATTTTTAGTTCAATCCGTATTGAATCATTCTAAGCGACACATGAACTTTATTAACTTACTTCACACTCTTAATTAAGTAAAGACTCAATTTGACATGTGTAGAGAGGTGTCAATTTGGTCCTAGCCCATGGGGCAGTCCTGACCCATTATTTATAAAGCCCCCTTTTAGGGAGCTCCCAAATGAGGGGGTCAAAAAAAAGCTTCAGGCCCCAAAGCCCCCTCTCTTATGGGTTAGGGTTAGGGCTAAGGTGGGTTAGCCCCCCAAATAATACTACATTAAGCCAAAGTCAAAGATTAAATTGAGCGACCCAAACGGGCCCGATGACCCGGACGGGCTCGACGACCCGGATGAGCCCAATGACCAGGACGAGCCCGATGACAAGGACAGACTCGACGACCAAGATGAGCCTGACAACTCGAACATGCCAGACAACACGGACGAGCCCGAAAACCCGGACGGGTCAGACGACCAAGTTGGGCCCGACGACCAGGACGGGCCTGACAACACGGACGGGCCCGACGACCCAAACAGGACCGAAAACCCAGACAGACCAAACGAGCCAGATGGGCCCTACGACCCCAACGAGCCCAATGATCTGAATCTGCCAACGACCCAAACGGGTCCAATGATTCAAACAAGCCCAATGATCGAGACAGGTCCAACGACCCGAACGGGCCCAACGACTCATATGGACCTGACGATCCAAATGGGCCCGACGACCCGAACGTGTCCGATGACATGTACGGGCCTGACGACCCGAATGGGCCCAACGAGCCCGACGACCCTGACGTGCCAAACGAACCGAACGGGCCCGACGACCCAAACGGGCTCGACGAACCAGACGGGCCCAATGACCCAAACGTGTCAGATGACCCGAACGGGCTCGACGACCCGAACGGGCCCGACGACCCCGACGGGCCTGACGACCCAGACGACCCGAACGGGTTGACGACCCGAACATGCCAAACGACCTGAACTTGCACGACGACCCGAACGGGCCCGACTACCCAAACGTGCCAAACGACCCGAACGGGCCCGATGACCCGAACGGGCCCGACAACCCGAACGAGCCTGACGACCTGAACGAGCCTGACGACCCGAACACGCTCGACAACACGGATGGGCCGGACGACCCATTCGGGTTGTCGGGCCCATTCGGGTCGTTGGAATTGTCTGGATCATCGGGCATGTCTTGGTTGTTGGGCCCGTTCGGGTCGTCGGTCCCGTCCGGGTCGTCGGGTCCGTCCGGCTCGTGGGGCCCGTTCGGATCATTGCGCCCGTCTGGGTGTCAGGCTTGTTCGGGTAGTCGGACTCGTCGGGCTCATCCGGGTCGTCGGGCCCATGCTGGTTGTCGGATCTGTCTGGGTCGTCGACCCGGTACGTGTCTTTGGGCCCGTTCGGGTCGTCGGGCCCGTCTGGATCGTAGGGCCCGTTTGGGTCGTCGGGTCCATATAGGTTGTCGGGCCCGTTGGGGTCGTTGGGCCTGTCTGGATCATTGGGCCCGTTTGGATCGGCGGGCCCATCCCTGTTGTCGGGCCTGTTCATATCGTTTGTCTCGTCTGGGTTGTTGGGCTTGTCCGGGTTGTCGGGCTCGTCTAGGTCGTATGGCCCGTCTTGGTCGTTAGGCCCATCTGACTTGTTGGGCCCATCTGGCTCGTCGGGCCCGTCTGTGTCCTCGGTCCCATCTGGGTCGCCAGGCCCGTTTGGGTTGTAGGACCCATCCGAGTCGTCAGGTCCATACGAGTCGTCGGGGTCGTTCGGGTCGTCGGGCTTGTTTGGGTCATAGGGCTTGTCAGGTTCGTCGGGCCTGTCCGGGTCATTGGGCCCGTCCAGGTCATCAAGCCTGTCCGGGTCGTCGGGCCCTTCCATGTCGTTGGGGCCGTCCGTGTTGTCGGGTTTGTTCTGTATTCGGGCCCGTATGGGTCGTCGGGCCCGTATGGGTCGTCGGGCCCGTTCGGGTTGTTGGGCTGTTTGGATAATCGAGCTCGTTCGAGTCGTCATTCTTGTCGAGGTCGTGGGACAGGTCCGAGTCATTAGACCTATTTGGATCGTCGTGCTTGTCCGGTTCGTTGGGCCTATCCCACAGATAGTAATATATTTTAAAAAATAATATATTTTTCATGTGGAAGATGAAAGCCCATGGGTTGGCCCTGGTCCACAGGGCTTTTGTAGGATTTTTGGCCCTGTGAGCTTCTTTGTTGGGGGCTTTTTTTCAATGTGGGCTTTTTTTGCCTTAGCCCACATGGGCCAGGACCAAACCCTGTGGGTTGGACCAAATTGACACCTCTATGTGTAGTCACTATTGAAACTTCAATATTTTACCATTTTTGTATAAATTATTTCTCCAGTTAAATAAATTTTGTGAGTATTTAAAAAATATTTGGACATTTTTTAATTTATAAATGTCATTTATAGAAAAATAAATGAGTAAAGAGGAAGAAAAAGAAAAATATGGAGATCGTTGTTTTTATTTTGGATCTAATTTTGGACCCAGTCCTTGTTTATTGTTTTTGTGCGCCATTTATTTTTTTCTCACCCAATTTAGGGTTCAACTTGCTCTGTCCTATAAAAATGTTCATTTATCTATTTTATTCTAAATATAACTTTTATATTTTAGAATATATTTCCAAAATCAAAAGAATGGACCAAAACTTGTATAGAATATAAAAGAAATACTAGTCAATTTATCCAATTCAATCAAGTTTATCTTTCGTTCTAAACGAATGGACCATCTTATTCGTTTTGAACACGTTTAGATTTAGTGAACAAGCAAAACAAAAAATTAATAGTAATATTACAAATAAAAAACAAATGGTTAAAGAGACGGAAAACCCAAAAATTTGGTTACGAAGTTTGGCAAATAATTCCTACATCTTTGGGCTCAATAATGCAAGCTCAACGAAAAGATAAGAACTTATAATTCTTCAAATTTCCTTCCTTCTCACCTACTCCTGTAAGACCCCAAACAAAATCTACTTATTTTCTCTACCTCTATGTAATTTGTCAACAAACCCTAATATGTATTTAAAACTCTAACAAACTCTTCAACTTTGTTAAACGACCTATAGTTTACTCTCAGAAAATGTAAGATTTTTTTCTGTTTATGGAAACATCTTTTATTTCAGTAAATAAAACTACGATCTCTCATACAGAAGAAAGTAATCGTTACAAGTGAATACGATAGTTAACACGTTGATAAAAATGTTATTTGAAATTTAGTTCACATTTTTTTTTTCTGTCAGAGACATTTTTGTTCGATATCAATTAAAAATAAGACATATTTATAATATATAAATACATACAAACTGCATTCACATAAATATATAAAACTGCATTCACATAAATATATAAATAAATGAATAAATGTAAACTATATTTTATAAGTTAATTTTATAGGATTAAATTAAATTTAAAACTCAATTCTTAAGATAATATTAGAGTAATCCAAAATCTATTTTAATATATTTGTTGTTTATTAGGATTACCGAATCTCTATCGTTGAATTACCTATTATTTCGGTACATTCAATAAGTCTTATATCATTTAAGAGTTGAGGAGGTTCAATGTAGTTTAAATATTCCTTCCTTCCCACCTTTCAATGCGCTTATTAAAGACAAAGTCATAACAGAACTCCATGCTCCAAAATAAATAATACCTCAAGAAAACGATGATTGTTTCTAATGATACTCACAAAGTAAATAAATATATTTATCATATATAAGTAGATGAAAATCTCACTTTACTTGTCACTTTTGTAATATTGGATTACTTTAAAACTAAACTTTTTGAAATATATATATATATATATATATATATATATATATATATGAGTTAAATTAATTTTATATAAATTAAAAAAAATAGAGAAATGATATGAAAATTATTGTGCACGTTATGGAAACTTTTCGTTTTATTGAATGTGAATGTGAAAAGTAGAAGGTGAGAAACGGGAAACAGATTCTCCTTCTCCATTATGATCTGTTTCTCTTATTGACCAGAAGTGTGTTATGTCTCTGGGCCACGAAAATTCAACTTTGTTGCCTCCCCAGAAATTTCTCATGCCTGAGACATTGGAAGTCTGATTAATCTTCACGCATATGTTGAAACTCACCATCTTCTTCCCAAATACTGAACAGGTTATGCTGTATTGGTCCCGATGTTCATCAAAATTACATTTGTTTGCTTTCTTTCTACGTTGTTTCTCTTCTTCACCAATACCTCTGCCATTCACAACACATCATTCGCACCAACTTGCCTTACTCAACGCTGCACAAATGGACCTAACATCAGCTACCCTTTTTGGCTTTCTAATGCTGACCAACTCTGCGGTTACCATGAACTTGGCCTTCTCTGTAGTGGAGGCACCGCCACTTTTTCTCACATAGGATTATACTACACGGTACGAGATATAGACTATGAGAACCACACGCTTAAGCTGCTGGATCCTGACACTTTCAACCAAACCTGTCCAAAGGCAAAACACGGTGTTCCCATAGGCAACCTACCGCTCACTCACTCCCCCTCCAACTTAAACCTTAGCTTTTACTACAACTGCAGTAGCTACCCTTCTGGTGTGCCTTCTATTCAGTGTCTCAGTTCTGGGGCAAACAAGTCTTTTGTGTTTGTGACGGGGAACGAGACCACAGGTTTTGACTGGTCCGGGAACTGTGAGGAAAAGATTGTGGTGACAGTGATGAAGGATGCGATTACAAGTGATGGTGACTTGATAAACCAGTTTCCCAGTGCCATGGATGGAGGGTTTGTTCTTGAATGGCACACTGCTTCGTATTGCGCTCAGTGCGAGGCTAGTGATGGAATCTGCGGCTACAGTAACCCCGAGAAGCAGGTGCTGTGCTTCTGCAAAGATGGAAGTACAAAAAACACTACTTGTTATGGTATGCTTGTTTCCAAACGGTGGAATCAACTAAATAACAATCCTTGTTCCGACAATTGAGTTTTATTAACTTTAAAGAATTGAAAAATAAGGTTACGTATGAGTTTTATTGTTTAACTGATCGTGTTCTGTTTTAATAGCAGGGGGAAGCAGCACCGGTTTGTCAAGATTAATTATAGGTATAATTTTTGTGTTGAATTATATTTCTTGTCATTTTCTTGTTTCACGAAAAAGTTTACAGTTTTTACGACATCTTTGATAGAATAAACTAAAAGAAGGATAAACTAAAAGAAGGAATTCATGATGTTAATATAGAAAACAAAGTACCAAACCAAGACAACCTGCGTTGTGAAAAGATGACTCATATGTTGTTACTAGTTCTGGTTTATGTTGAAAAGCAAATGATTTATGTGGTTTTTCATCATCTATCTCATCGAATTTAGAAGTTATACTAAACCATGGCATACTCGACAATTAACGTTCCTCACATGATAGTGATCTTCCCATTGTGAATGTATCGAAATTTCATAACCTTCATGTGTCATGTATAGAAGAGCTGAATTACCTTCTACTTTTGCTTGCAGGTTTAATTATAGCAGGAGGAATTGGTGCACTGCTGACATGCGTCGTAACTTACATTTTTGGACGAAAGTTGTCACCAATTTTGTCAGACATTCGGCAGGCCAGAAAGATTGATCGAGATATTGAGGCCTTCATCAGAAATAATGGACCACTTCCCATAAAAAGGTATTCATATTCAGATATCAAGAAAATGACCAATTATTTTGAGTCCAAACTGGGACAAGGTGGTTATGGTCAAGTATATAAGGGAAATCTATGCAACAAATCTGCAGTGGCTGTGAAGCTACTGAATGCTTCCAAGGGAAACGGGGAAGAATTTATCAATGAGGTTATAAGCATCAGTAGAACATCCCATGTAAATATCGTTAATCTCCTTGGTTTCTGTCTTGAAGGCAAGAAGAAGGCTATTATATACGATTTTATGCCAAATGGATCACTTGAAAAGTATATTCACAGCAAGAATTTGGAAACTGATCCACCTTTGAGTTGGCAAAGGCTACACCACATTGCTGAAGGAATAGCCAAAGGATTGGAGTACTTGCACAGAGGCTGCAACACTCGGATATTACATTTTGACATAAAACCAAGCAACATTCTTTTGGACAAAAATTTCTGTCCCAAAATCTCTGATTTTGGGATGGCCAAGCTCTGCTCAGACACACAAAGTATCATATCTATGTATGGTGCTAGAGGGACAGTTGGATACATAGCTCCAGAGGTGTGGAACAGAAGCTTTGGTGGGGTTTCGTACAAATCTGATGTTTATAGTTATGGAATGATGATTTTGGAAATGGTTGGAGGAAGGCAAAATATCGGCATTGAAGCAAGTCATTCAAGTGAGACATATTTTCCCCATTGGATATACAAGCACGTTGAGGTGGGAAAAAATTTAGCATGGCTTGAAGGTATGACCCCAGAGGAAAATGAAATTTGTAAGAAAATGATTATTGTGGGATTGTGGTGTATACAGACAATCCCTTCTGACAGGCCTGCTATGAGTCGGGTGGTTGAAATGTTAGAAGGAAGCACGGAACAATTGCAAATTCCACCTGAGCCATTCATATTTAGTCCTATGAAAACTGAAGTGGATATTTGCACCACCAGTAGCAGTGATTGATTCTAATTTTCAGATTACGAGACTAGAATTTCCAAGAACTATTGTATACTTAAGTTTCCATTTCAAAAAGCAACTTTCCAATACTGTTAATAATTGTGTAAGTAATCGAGAATTATTATACGTATCCGCATTCTGCTCGTATGTCAAATTTTATAGGTACGTGGTAAACAGATAAAGAAATTGAATGAAAAAGACTGATTTGGAAATCTTAAGATACTTCTCAGGTTACTTGAAAGTTTTATTTTTTGTAAAAATCCTTTTCTGGGACACATGTGATGCACTCGGGTATATTGCTTGCGCACCAAAAGCTACCCCGTGTGAAAGGGCAAAAAGTTCCACGAAAGAGGTTCTGTTCCGCTGTTATTCTCGTAAGTCAAATGAAACTTCTGTTATCCACTCAAATTATTTTATCCATCCTCGTTTCAAATAATGGTATATAATACTACAATCAAAACAGAACCTTTCACCACTTGATAACTCTTGTTGTTTTGCCATGATTTTCTTTCCCTAAATAACAAAGAAACTTCCCACTTTTCTGTTCTAACTCGAAGTTTTCAAAGAAAGCGTGCCAGGCCTCACCATTAAGATCACTCAGATATTTTTCATCCAGCCATCCAACTATGACCACCACTTCCTCCTTCCTTGCATCCATACTCGCCCTTGCTTTCTTCTTAGCAACTTTGCCACAATCCTACTCTCAACAAAACAACACCTACTCCATTTGCAGCCAATCTTTCAGCTGTGGAACTCTCACAAACGTATCCTATCCTTTCTGGGGAGGGAACCGACCCCAGTTTTGTGGCCGCAATGGCTTCAAGCTCACGTGCATGGATAACCAAAACACTTCGCTTCAAGTTGGTTCCATGAACTTCCATGTACTACACATCAACCAAACGGCTTCCACCATGAGAATGGTGCGAACAGACCTTGTCTATGATCGCTGCTCTTCCAATTTCACCAACACTTCTCTCAGTTCCACTCCCTTTTCTTTCTTACGCACCGTCCAGAATGTTTCTGTATTCTACGATTGCCCCTCTCAGGATTCTGTTGGGGGAAACTCCTTTACGTGTCAGAATGATACTAATAACCACGCTTTCTACGCGGTCAATGGTACTCAGCTGAGGCAGTTCCCGGGCCTTCAGAGCTGCGGGGTTAGCGTTCTGGTGCAAGTTTCAGAGGGTGTTGTTTGGGATTCAGGGAACGGGATTGAGCCGCTGAAGGAAGCGTTGGATCAAGGGTTTGATGTGAAGTTTGATGCAGAGTGGAGTTCTCAGTGCACAGCGTGCAGGGATTCTGGAGGAGCATGTGGAACGAAAGAGAATGATTCCGATCAGTTTTCTTGTTATTGCTCCGGTGGAACTCATGGCTCAGTGTGCTCTACTCACGATAGTATGTTCTCTTTTATCTTATCTCTTCATTTTCTGAATTGAATACCTCTAATAGACCAAAAATGTTTCTATTATTTAGTGTCCTACCATTTTGGTCTTATTCACACACAAGTTTAACTCATCCTATACGTACTTTGATAAAGGTGAAGAAGATATACAGTGATGCAGATTCTGTTTCATCTCTTCCTACCTTTGTGATAATCTAAGTGTAAAACGTAGTTAATGAAAAACTTAACAAATTGTATTTACCTCAAACATATCAAAACTGTGTTTTAGTAAATCTGTAAGGCAAAGAGACCGGACATGATGCATGTTTTGAATCAGTTAAAGATTGAGAATTTGTAGTATGCAGTGGGATCTAAGGCGAGGCATTCACAAAGGTGTTAGAAGTAAAATCAAATCCATCAGCTTTATTATTGGATAAAATGGTCCTTCAGAAAACCCAATTCTTTTCGTTTAGTATTTAGCACTAAAGAGATTGTCATCACTGTTATATAAAAGCTTGCAAAATACAAACGCTCCCGTTATGTTTGTAAATTTATAGTATCAAATTTAAAAGCAAAACCTTTAAACCAGTCGTAATTAATTTCCTAGTATTAGTCTTCTCCTTTTAATATTGATGGCATTCTAGACTGTAGGTACAGTGAGGGAAATATACTAATGGGAATGTGCGTCATGTGACAGAGACATGGTTACAATAATTATTAGTTTGGTACTGAAAATGCTTAGAATTATGGCAAACAGAGTCAAGTTTTTTTGTTTGTTTTAGCATCATAGTTAGACCTTGATGCTGCAGCTGAGACGTTCCAGCTAACCAGAACCCCATTTTGTTTTAAACAAATATACTTTGTGCAGCATCTGCGTATAATAAAATAATAATAGTAATAATAAACTACGTATTATTTATGAGAAAACAGGTCACAAAAGTAAACCAGCGTGGCATGACTAATAGACACGCAACACTTTCTACTCGTTTTCCTCAATGGTTGACTTTTCAGTTACCACTGCCTTCCAGAGTATTGGTAGGCCATGGGTTGGTGTGGTTTAGGTAGATACTTGTTAGAGTTCAAGAATCAATCACGGGGTTGAGTTTGAAAAGTGTAACACTCACTTTAACATATTAGGATTTTTAAACATAATACTTATACTGTTATAATTGGAGTTTGAATTCTTGTGTGACATTTTTGTCGTTAAGATCATAATAGTGACGTGTGTTTTTTTTTTTGCAGGTGGCAGGAAGAGCAGAGTGTTGAAGCTGGTTTTAGGTGCATTCTTTTTTTCACAAACACTTCTCTTATTATATCCATGTGTTTTCTGGATATATATATATATTCGCCAAAAATATTGTTTCTATGTCTCATATCTTGCAAAGAGAACATAAAAAATGCAGTCATGTTAAATCTTCTTGAAATCTTAAATATAATCAGTTATCATGTAAGACAATCTTAACCGATCATAAACTCTGCTAACAGGTTTCGTTGGAACTGGATTTGCACTACCTCTAATCGCTGTCATCATATGCCGCAACAAAGCTAGAATTTGGAAATTTATATTAATACAATTGGGCAAGATAAAAAAGAATGATCGAGTTATAGAAGCCTTCCTCGAAAGCCAAGGTTCTATGGGTATAAAGAGATACAGTTTCTCTGAAGTTAAGAAAATGACCAACTCCTTCAAAATTAAACTGGGGGAAGGTGGTTATGGATCTGTGTACAAAGGAAAGTTACTCAATGGTTGTTCGGTGGCAGTGAAGATACTGAACGAATCAAAGGAGAACGGCGAAGAGTTTATCAACGAGGTTGCTAGCATAAGCAAAACATCCCATGTTAACATCGTCTCTCTCCTTGGATTCTGTCTAGAAGGAAGCAGAAAAGCCCTGGTGTACGAGTTTATGTCGAATGGTTCACTTGAGAAGTACATCCACAAGAAAGCAGCAGCAGAAAAAAACAAAACCACTACTCCACCCTTGGGTTGGGACAGATTGAACAAGATTGCAATAGGCATAGCTCGAGGACTTGAGTATTTGCACAAAGGATGCAACACTCGGATTCTGCATTTTGACATCAAGCCACATAACATTCTTTTGGACGAAACTTATCGGCCAAAGATATCAGATTTCGGACTTGCGAAGCTGAGCACGAGAGATGAAAGCATTATATCAATGTCAAATGCTAGAGGAACAATAGGGTATGTGGCTCCTGAAGTGTTCAATAAAAGTTTTGGAGGTGTTTCACACAAGTCTGATGTTTACAGCTATGGAATGATGCTACTAGAAATGGTTGGAGGACAGAAGAACATCAACGTTGAAGCTAGTCGCTCGAGCGAACTATATTTCCCACATTTGGTTATTTATAAGAAGCTTGAGCAGGGTACTGATTTGGGAGTTGAAGGGATATTGTCTGGTGAGGAGAATGAGATAGCAAAGAGAATGACAATGGTGGCTTTGTGGTGCATTCAGACAATTCCTTCTCACAGACCAACCATAAGTAGAGTGATTGATATGTTGTTAGGTAGTGTGGATTCCATGGAAATGCCACCAAAACCTTTCCTCTCTTCTCCTCCACGATCAACAGAGTTTTCCACTGCAGTATCCGAATCATTTGATAGTGTCTCGTGCAGCTCATAGTTGCATCTCTTCTGTCAGAATTTTTTCAAACCGAACAACATTCGGTATTGATGATCAAAGTTTAAGGTTTGATCTGTCTTTCATTTTCATGCAATAGTTATTTAAGTGTACTTTTTTTTTCTTTTTTTTTTGGAGGCGGTACGGGTGATGGGGCATCATGCATGCATTATGTTATGCATATGTGAAAACTGCAACAGTATGAAACAGTTTGTGCCTTTCATATTTGCAGAATCTGTGATGTTAGCATTAATTTATTAGTTTCACTTTTGTGTAAGAAAAATTATACTAAAACAACTAAATTTTCACACAATTTTTTTATAGTATTTTCTATAAAGAAAAAATTTAATCCTTATTTCTATCTGATATTTCTCTTGCCCAATAATACTGATAATAATTAAAAAAAGCTAATATATGAATTTGTAACACAACGTTATTATGTTTATCGTTCGGGATTTGAGTAATTTTGTACTTCATACGCAGCTAGCTAGTTGAAATGTGTTAAGTTTGTATTTAATCCCGTGAACTTTGTCTACTTTTTTACACAAAGAAATAGTGTAAGTTTGGATTAAATATTATTCTAAACTTCAAATTTTCACACGAAATTATAATTTGTCCATTTAAAATTTTAATATAGTTTGAACTTCTAACTTTAAAAATAAATAAATAAAATTGTTTTAACTTAACTGATTTAAATTCCTTTTTAATATGTAAAATGATATTTTAAGTTAGTATTTGAGACATATTTTGACTTAAATACCAGACTCAGATCATGTTTTATTTCTAACAAAATTTTAACATTATTGAATTAAAATGATTATATTTATTTATCTTTAAAATTTGAAAGAAAAAAAAATTATAATTTCACATCAAAAGTCAGAGATTATAAACATATTTAGTCCTCTAAATATCAAATTTCAAAATTTTCATAATTTTTGAAATCTGGAAATTTTGATATTAGAGTTTAAAATGGTAATACTAATAACAATACAACTCTAAGGTATTGACCCATTAAAAGTGAAGTGGGTTAGGCTAATCGCGGTACCAAAATGGACCGGAATTCTTGACATGTCATGCCAAAAGACGGGCCAACAAATTAACGGGTGGATCGTCAATTTCTTTTAATTTTTTTTATCTTTAATATTTATATATGTATTTAACTAACTAAATAATAATAAATTGAAAACTTCAACCGACAAATTTTAAACGGACTAACACATGGGTTATGACCCACTATACGGCCCATACTCTCATGCACCTCCCTCAAACAACCTAAACTTAGAAATGCATCAAAATGGAAGAAGTGTCCATTGGCCCAATAAATATATAAATAATGATAACTTTATAAATATATTTTTTTTTTATGACTTAACTATATTAAAATTGTTATATCATATTAAAACGTTAAGTTGATATGAGAATTATATTTTAATTTAAATAAATAATGTAGTCAAACTTTTAGCCGGAGTTAAAAGTAAAATCATCTTACATTCACCACTTGAGTAATTAATAGTTATTTATTTGCTATTGGTGGATAAAATGTTAGACGACTCGGTTAATAACATTTTTATTATTTTCTTAAAAGAACATGACATTTGATTAAAATTAAATCAGGTATCTGTTTCTTTATTTTAATTTTTTTTAATTATAAAAGAACACACTAGTTTTTATATATATATATTTTAAAATTATATAAGATTTTGTTAATCTAACCTAATTTCAGATTCCATATATAATGATGTTGATGTGAGAAGGAAAAGGAAGCCATTCTGGTACGCTCATGTGAGGAAATGACAGGTTTCCAACTATATACGGGGATTGCATAACTAATGGAACCCTCAAAAGTTGCGTAAAGGTTCTTCGCTAAGTTTCTTTATTTAAATTTGATTATCATCGTTTTTTTCATTTTACTTTACTGTGTTGAAATTTTAGTTAAAAGAAAGAGCAACAAATAATTGGGTAGACCAAACTCATACATAGCTGTGTTACTTTCATTTGCCTAATGTTCATTGTGGTGATTAACATTATAAAAGTGACATCGTGAATGGGGAAGAACAATTCACACGCATGTGGTTCACACGTCATCATAAAATGGAATAAACCATTTTGAGGTTGGAATATTACCAAAGCAATTCAAAATAAATATGTTAGTACCTGCAATTAACTCCATGGTCCCTGCACACAAGAACATCACAAAGAGATGTATTATTAAAGGATGTTAAAAACATACTCTAATATAACTAATATAATTCAGTGAACCTATTAAATTGTAAATTATAAAAGAGATTTCAGGTAGTAAGAATTAATTGAATGAGTATAATTCTATAATTTTAATATAAATGAGTTGTTTAAATTTTAAAAGAATTACTTCCAAAGTGAAACAATTCTTCTCCATCTGTATGTAATTTTATTTGAATTTAAATCGGAACATCTTTGGTATTAACTTGTTTGAAAATAGTATGCTTGTGTAAAAGGAATATGAACTCGCATTAGAGTTGTTTTAATAAAATTTGAAGTTATTTTACTCAACAACTGCTGCTTTATCAACAGAAAGAAATAGTTTTTTGGGTCAAGGAAGAAAAACAAATAGGTAGAAAACAATAAATAGAATTAACAAAAGAAAAAGATAGCATACAAAAATATAAAATAACCATGTGTTTGAAGTTCCTTAATTTTTTATTAGAATAAAATAAAATATAAATTGCTTAGAAATATGGTCAGTCAATATTTTTTTTTAAATTCTTTAAATATAAAAAAAGCCCTTTAACTGAAATTACTTTCACATATACCGGTCGTTAAAATAATAAATAAATAAATAAATAAGTTTATGTCTGAAATTGATTTTTAGTTTGATTATCTAATATTATTATTATTTTTTTTAAATTGAACACCTAATATATTAAACATTCTGATTTAAGTTTCTTTTATTATATATGGTAGTTTTATTAAGTCCTTTTTTATATGTATTCATTCTATATAATATTATATAATAAAAAAACATATCGGCTAATAAAATAAAAAATGAGTAAAGATACTATAGTAGAATTTTAAATATTTAAATATAAATTAAAAAAATAATATGATATTTAAAATATAAATAAATATCTTTTTAACAAAAAATTTACAATTTTTTTGAAAAATAAATTATTAGGTTTATAAAATAAAATAAATGAGAAATATATAAATCTTATTTAAATCTAAATAATGATTGATGGTTAGAAAAGAAGAAGGTGTTAGAAAATGGAAAAACAGTGAAGAGACTCCCATAAAATTCCTCGTCGCACAAATGTCATCTCCATAAGCATTCATCTACTGCAAACTCCACTCATTAAGGTCCTCTTCTCCTTCTTCTCCTTCCCTTTTCCTCCCACCTATAAATACACGTCGCACCTTTCTCTCACTAGCACACTTTCTCTTTAATCTCAACCTTCTGGATTTCCTTTTCCTTTCTTCAGGTAACCGTCCATGGTGCTCTTCAACGTTTCACGCGTGGACACCACTCCCTTCGATGGCCAGAAGCCTGGAACCTCTGGTCTCCGCAAGAAGGTTGCATTTCTTCTCTACTTCTTCTCAATTCTCACTCGTCATTTCATTCATTCCCAAATCACTTCATCCTTTGGTTTCTCCGCGCTCCGTAGATTCCTTCTTGTTTTCTTTTTCTCAGAGCTGCACTGCTGGATCTTGTCTTGAAATGAGATATTCTGATTCCGATCTCCTTCGGATCGTGTTGTTTTGATTGAGCTGCATGTGATGTTTATGCGTTGTGTTCGAGATGAATCGCGATTGGATCAGAACAAATTCGTTATACGCGGTTTAGGATCAGTTTAATTGTTTAGTTGTTTGGAATTGCAATGTAGTTTGAATTGTTTTTTCTGTTGTAAGATCTGTTTCACATCGGTGTTTGCTTCTTCGTTGCTCATTATTCCTTCTATGAATAGTAAAGGTTTCTTGCTGGATGGATCTTTTCAGGTGAAAGTATTTGTTCAGCCTCATTACCTCCATAACTTTGTTCAGGCATCGTTCAATGCATTAACTGAGGAAAAAGTCAGAGGTAGGAATCCTTCAATTTTCTTACTTTGCTTCAAACTCACGGTTGTGAAATTTATTATCAGCTGTACTGCGCCAGAAATGAATATGCCTTTTTCTCATGGCAAAAGAAGACAGGGATTCATCATATCTTTTCAGAAACTGTTTTCCTTTTCTTGTTTCATTATATTGTAAGATTGTGAGAACTGTTTCTTCGATTCTTGTAGGTGCAACACTAGTTGTATCCGGTGATGGTCGTTATTTTTCAAAGGAAGCCATTCAGGTACTTTTCCACTGTCTATTTCTGTTTCTTTTAGTGTAGTCTTCGTGGTGTCTGAAATATTTGGTTTATCAATTGCTAAAGTGCTGGCAAAATGGTAACATTTCTTTGGAAAATTTCTCATTTGCGTTGCTTTGATGCCTTACTAGTTTTCCCGATGCTGTCACTTTAAAATTGAGTTTTTTTTTTTTTTTTTTTTTTTTTTTTTATTTTTTTTTTTTTTTTTTTTTTTTTTTTTTTTCTTTAGGTTTATTTTGATTTGTTCTACATAGAACCTAGGCAGTTATTTGGACTAATCTGACTTCACCACTTGTGGTCTTTTGGATATAATTTATGATTTCGGCCTTGAAATATACTATATTTTTTAATTAAACAAATGAAAATGTACAGGTTCGGATCTTATGATAACAAGTAGAAACCAAAATTTCATTTTCCAGTTTCAAAGTTTTATACTCTGGAAAAGACTTACTTTGTTTCTTTAACTCAGTACACCATTGGTTAAATATCTCTTCACTTACGACTTTCTTATGTGGGAGGACACAGTGGATATTCTTTTCATGCTCGATAACGTGTTTTTCTTTTAGTGTCATATTGTTTTGCACATCGTTAATGATCTTAATGAATCTGTAGATTATAACTAAAATGTCAGCAGCAAATGGTGTAAGACGTGTTTGGATTGGTCAAAATGGATTGCTTTCAACTCCTGCTGTGTCTGCTGTCATACGTGAAAGAGTTGGAGCTGATGTAAGTTATGCTTTCTACAGTTTGGTTCTCATTATTTGTCTATCTCATTATTATGCTTAGAATGCTTTTTGTTTCTTCGAATACGGTGCATGATTTTAATAGTGGAAGAACATCAGGTAATATATTTCTCTGCTGAATTAAAGCAAAAATAGTGGTTAAAAAAATGTTATCTGTACAGGGATCCAAGGCAACAGGTGCATTTATACTGACAGCAAGTCACAATCCCGGTGGTCCTGATGAGGTCAGAATTGCTGTGAATTACTTTAATTATTTCTAGATGAGTTAAATTATATTAATGGGTATGATTATATACAGTAAAGTAATTTAATGTGTGGATCTTTCTCACGTTCTATTTCTGAAATCTGAACTAGGTTTACTGACAATTAGCCTATAGCTTGGCCAGTTGAGTTGTTTGAGGTTGACTCACGTTGCTTAGATCAATATAAATTATGTTTCACGGAGTAACAAATGACATGAAAAAATATTGTACCCTTTTCATTTTTTTTACCTTGTATGACCCAACGATAAGTGATATTACCTATTTTTTCTTTACAGAAGATGAAAAGGTAGCAAGTAGTCAAAAACCAAAGAGCAAGAAATATCAGGGAAACATGTAATTACACAATATCATTTTTAAAATGCAGGGAAGAGTTCAGTGACAGGCTTGATCTATGTGAACATTAACATATTGCGTTTATGTGACCATGAAAATATTCCAGAGTGTCCCTTCCCCAAAATAATCTTGTGGTTACAAAATTGTAGTTTTTCTTAGATATCAACGTTACATAATTAAGTTAACAAGGTGAACATTTTCATAGTTAACTGTAGGAGTGGATGGGAGTTTCTTGGGTCGTATTATACTGATATCTAATTGGTTGTAAAATTAATTCCAAATGATTGTAACTGTCATTTTTTTCCATGTTGTAGGATTTTGGTATTAAATATAATATGGAAAACGGTGGACCTGCACCAGAGGGAATTACTAACAAGATATATGAATTCACTACAACAATTAAGGAGTACCTGATTGCTGCAGATCTTCCAGATGTACTGCTCAAGACCTGGCTACAAATCTTCCCCTTTTCTTTATTTATATTACCTTGTTTTTAATTAAAACTGTACTTTTTTGTATCTATCTAACCCATGTTTCCCATTCTCTGATTGTTTACCCAGGTGGACATCACCACAACAGGCGTTACAAACTTTACAGGCCCTGAAGGACCATTTGACGTTGAGGTTTTTGATTCAGCAAGTGATTATATAAAATTGATGAAGTAAGATTTTACAACTTCATCGTACACTCTGCATGAATACAAATAATTTGTATACGGTTGGATTTCTTTTGTCATGTCATATCGTGATGACAACTGCCAATTGAGCCGCGAAACTGGAGAACATTGAAGGAAGAAAATGTTTAAATTTGTCAAGCTGTATAAGTTTCTTTTAATAGATTTTCCTGCCTTTTCCTTTTTGAGTATCCAGTTTGGTATCACGTATGAGGCGGTTGTTCCTACAATAAGCAATTGTTTTATTTTCTTATTTTAATAAGATCATTAAATGTTCTATATATTCGTACTTGCATCTACTGATTCAATCCTTTCTTACCCCATGCTTGAAATTTTGCAGGTCAATTTTTGATTTTGAATCTATCAAGAAACTGCTGTCCTCTCCTAAGTTCACATTCTGGTATGTTTTGGGGATGATTTTAAACTGTGATATAGAACTTTTCTTAGTTTCTTTAATTCCAAACTTTATAGTAAATTTCTTTAACTTTATTGAAGTTATGATGCACTTCATGGGGTTGCTGGAGCATATGCAAAGAGTATTTTTGTGGATGAACTTGGAGCACAAGAAAGCTCTTTACTGAACTGTACACCTAAGGTCTTATTCTCTTGTTGATTATTTCCAAGTATGGCTTTCAATTTTCTGAGTGCTGGTGGTGATTTGTCTTTGATTTGTGGATGACTTATTGGATATAGGAAGACTTTGGAGGAGGACACCCAGACCCCAATTTGACTTATGCGAAAGAGTTGGTTGCTCGTATGGGATTGGGCAAATCCGAACCACAAGATGAGCCCCCAGAGTTTGGTGCTGCTGCTGATGGTGATGCAGATCGCAACATGGTACTTGGTAAAAGGTAGTGTTGCCCTTTTTTATGGTGAATTTGAATCTTTTCTTACCTTTTAGTGTAATATTTGTGTATCCCTTGTTTGTTAGGTTTTTTGTCACTCCTTCAGATTCCGTGGCCATTATTGCTGCAAATGCTGTTGACGCTATACCATACTTCTCTACTGGTTTAAAGGGTGTTGCCAGGTTTTCATCATTTTCATATGTTTGAAGCTCTTCTCTTAATTTCGTCAGTAGTCTGTGTTTTCGCATACAGAAGCACACGTGCCAATGTGCACTTGTGCCATGTTATGTAGTTATTATGACAAGCTTATACTTGGTCACGCTTAGTAATTGTTCTCTGTTCTGTAACTATCTAGTTAGCTGCTGCAAAAAGTGTGATTGAATTTGTTTCTAGTTGGAATATGAAACAGGAAGATTTTACATTGAATTAACTAGAAGTTGTTGATCTGCTGTTAATCTATAGCTTAACGTCTATCAATTTTAAACTGTAAATATTTTGTAGGAGCATGCCAACCTCTGCTGCCCTGGATGTTGTAGCCAAACATCTGAATTTGAAATTTTTTGAGGTACAATGCTCTTCGATGCCTTTACTTACGAAAACACTCGGCAGTGGCTTTTGGGCACACAATTATTTAATTTATTTATTATTCAAAACCAGGTCCCAACAGGTTGGAAGTTCTTTGGTAATTTAATGGATGCTGGATTATGTTCAGTCTGTGGTGAAGAAAGTTTTGGGACTGGTACGTTTTTGCCATGCATTGAGAGGAGCAAACTACAACTTTAAACTTTTTTAAAACATAGTTTTATCTTGTGATTATTCCTTGTGTTTGTGGTTAGGTTCTGACCATATTCGTGAGAAAGATGGAATCTGGGCAGTTCTGGCCTGGCTATCTATACTTGCCTATAAAAATAAAGATAAACTTGAAGACAAGCTTGTCACTGTTGAAGACATAGTTCGCCAGCATTGGGCTACTTATGGGCGTCATTATTATACTCGATATGACTACGAAGTATGATACTATCACATTTTGTTCTATTTTGTTATAACCAGTTTTGAAAATCAGCTAATGACCTCAACTTTTTGCCTTAAAGAACGTGGATGCAGGTGCAGCCAAGGAACTGATGGCTTATTTGGTCAAGCTGCAGTCCTCGCTTTCAGAAGTCAACGAGTATGTTAATATTAGTAATTTAGTACACCAAGATTATTTTAGTAGAGTTTCCTTACAGTATATTCCCCCCTTATCATGCAGTTAAATCTTTTGGCAATCAATTTGATCATTGAATGAAATTATTTAATGTCATTGATATCTAGAAACTGATCTGTACGTTGTACTTCTGGATAATGGTAGCCCCGTAGTTATTTTACAGTTCTTCCCTATCCTTTTGATACTTCTTATGAAGATTCTTTGGGTGAGAACTGTCCTATACTTGCTTACCTGGGTATCCTACACAATCCATCAACAAAAAATCTCAAATAACTAGTGCATCCCCAAAGAACCAAAAACTGGCGACATTCTGGCGGACTTCTCCAAGAGTCATTGACCTAAAGCAAAAGCATAAAATTCTACCATTATTCAAAAAACCTAGGTAATACAATCCAAACGTTTATCATATAAGATATTGACCAAGTCATGGAAAAGTATACCTCCGTCCACTTCCTCTTATGTCTTCCCGCTTCAGTTCACCTCCGCTGCTGATTATAGATATGTTGTAGTTGCCTATTTATAGATACGCTTTAGTTCACTTCCGGTGCTAATTATTGATCTGTTTCTCATCAGAATAGAATTTATTGATTATTTAGAATACTTAGAAATAAGCAATTGGACTGAACTGATGAATATGTTACTGTTACCTGTTTAGTCAATCGGTATTTGACCTAGGAATAAGATTACTCGGTTAAGGTTTTGGATATGTCGTATCATGATAAATGATAAATATAACGAATTTATTCCCTTTCATTTAGGATTATCAATGGGGTGAGGTCAGATGTTTCGAAGGTTTCCAACGCTGATGAATTTGAGTACAAAGATCCTGTGGATGGTTCCGTCTCATCACATCAGGGAATCCGATATTTATTTGAGGATGGATCGCGATTGGTGAGTTTACTGCTTCAGAAATATTTGTTGCGACTAAGTTGATGGAAGTGGGAGGAATTTCGTAATTGAAAATGCATCTTCCATATTCATCTTTTTCCGTTGTTAGGAACTTGAAGTTGATGTGGGATTTATTTATTTTTTTCCTTAGGATATATTATTTCATTTTCCATTTTCTCTTCATATTTTATGGAGTGTATTAACTACCTTGTTTTCTTATGTTGAATACGCTACCCTAGATTTTCCGTCTGTCTGGAACTGGATCAGAAGGTGCTACTATTCGACTATACATTGAGCAATACGAAAAGGATCCATCAAAAATTGGGAGACTTTCAAATGAGGCGCTTGCTCCTCTTGTGAGAAATGTTTCAAATTGAAGATGCTTTTAATTAACTCTAGTAACTATCTTTACTGACTTGAATATCCCAATTACAGGTGGAAGTTGCATTGAAACTTTCAAAAATGGAGGAATTCACTGGTCGATCTGCACCAACTGTGATTACATGAACGCATAAAAGTGGAAGGTGGTTAGATCCGAAGCCTCTCAGAATGTGATTTCTTTTTTGTTGTTGAGTTTCTATCCAGTGTTACGGATAGCCGACCTGTACCTTGGGTTGTTTGAAGCCTTTGCTATGGGCACTTGAGTGGAGTTTGAATTACTTTATCTAAATTTTGATGTGCTGAATAATTTGCAACTGCTGAGTGCTAATTATAGTCTTAATATAATGGTTCCTCTTGGGGGGGGCAGTCCCTTCTTCTTTAGGTTCCCCTGCCGTCATATTTGACTTCTCTCCTAAACTTTGGAAGAACTGGCAGAACAAACAACGGCTAGCTGTTTCGTTGCAAATGTCTTGTGTACGGCTTCATGGGCCATTTTAGATAATTTTTCCTTTGTGAATCTATTGTCATTTCCTATCATTTAGCCTAAGTATTTTCTTTAGAAAATAAATACGCTCCCAACAACAGTCATTTGAGGAGGACGTCAAAAAGGTTGAGATTTTTCAAGTGAAGTATAGCAATTTCTGGTGAAAAAGTGTTGCAAAAAGAAATCCGTAGAATGAAAGAATGGTGGCCAGAGTTTTATGGGGTAAAGCAAGAATACCCTTTACGGGCTCTTTCTTCCTGCACCTCCACAAAACCCTTAATCCCAAAAATACCCTTTAATCCTATCCCCTCACAGTTTTCATTTTTCAAGCGTTCTAGCCCTCATCGCTCATCCCATTCTGGCTCCATTGGGTGAAGAAGAAGGTTCATGAAGGGATGCCCGGAATTGGAAGAAGCTCCGGGTGTGAGAAAATGGAGGTCTGGATCATGTGATGCGATGGAAATGGAGGTTAAAGGGTGTGTGCTGTGGTGAAAGATGAAGATGGAAGGTAGTTCAGAGTGGGAAGATGAAGTGAAAGAAAGGAATGGTCTTGGTTTATGCTTAACCAGCAAGCATATGTTATTGATAGTTATGCCCTTTCTTTCTCTCTTCGATCTCATCACCCAAACAACACAACCATTTTAATGGTGGACCATGTTTATATGTTTAATTTTCTTCTGTCTCTGTTTTTTTATGTTTCTTTCCATTGTTGAATCTTTTGAACTTGTGATTATTTATCTTACCGAGACCAAAGTAGGAAGAGTTAACAATGGGTGTGGTCAACGCCTGCACCACCATGGGAAATGAGTTTTCCCTCTTGTTCCCGATTGGAACAGATAAAATGAACAGATAGATAAAATGAGTAGATTGATTGCTCCGAAAAGTATTTCTGGAAAAGTATTCTGAAATGTAAAATAATTTTCATTTTGATATTTTGGAATAAGTCTTTCAAAACATAGTTTTTGATTTGAAAATATATTTCGAAACATTCAATCTAAACAAAATTAAAATAAAGATGTGTGTAGATTTTTATTATATTTTTAATGACGGGTATTTTAAAAAATACAACTTTTATGGAGGTGCAAGAAGAAAATATGTGAACTCTGCCCAAATGAATCTTAATCTAATGGACATGAGAGCCCAAATTGGAGTTCGGACTCAGCCGCTGTATTGTTACTCGTGTTTAACTTGCCAAGAACAGACGGCTTACTAAAAAAAAGAAAAAGAAAAAAATGTAGGAATGAGAATGACAAAATCTTAATACTGAGCAATTAAACTTATGGGCAAACGCCAGAGATTTTTTTTTCTTGTTTATTTCTTCATAAAAAACACTTAAATAAAAAAGTTGTCAGAAAATTATTTCAAAGTTATATATGAGATTTTACTTTACTTCTTTAATGGCTTTATATGTGTACACGCATATAGACTTTTTGGTTTGTTCCTATAATTAATTTGTTGAGGTTTGATTTCAATTTTTGTCTTTTCCACATGGTTTTTAGTGTAGTTTCTTTCGGTAAGGTTTGCTAGCAACATGTTCGCCACACAAAAAACTCATCGTTACCATATCTATTATTTCCCCTATCATGTCTGTTTTTTAAATTTTATTTCCCAGAATGTTAATATAATGTTTTTGAATTCCAAAAGTGAAATTATCTTTTTGTTTATCTTTATTTGAGATGTTAAACTCATTACTGATATATAAGTAATATATATCTATTTGATTTGTTTTAAGGAAATAAATTGTTTAACTTCTTAAAAATTCTCAATGTGTTTTTTGAGAAATGAACTACTTTTAAACATACACTCCTTAACAAAGTATTTAATTACACTGTATTGATGTAATGTTTTAACTTCCAAAAACTTTTCAAACATAAACTCATCTATGATAACAATTTTTTTATATAAAAAAATAATTTGGGTCACTGATTTAAAGTATTTGATTCGATATTTACAAGGCAGAATGTGAACTTGTGAAATATATGACAATAATTAATATATGGAAATTAATAAGATTAGCTACTTAAATTATTTGATAGACATTGATTAATAAGATGCTGGTTCATTCCCATAATGTTGATATGACCACACAATGTGTGTCTGTGATATGGCCAATTTTTCAAGTTTAAGATCAAATATATGTAAAGATGAAAAGGTTGAAAATTTATCCTATTCATAACAAAAAGGCACCTTAATGCTTCACATCTGTAAATAATTACAATACATAGTAAATATAGAAATTGTACATTTTGAAAGATAAATTTTACTTAATTAAATAGATAAATTACTTAATTTTACTTAAATTCTGAGGCTCTCTCTATCTCCTCAAACATAGTAGTCTTTTAAATTGTGGCTTTTATTAACTCTGATCGGTTGGTGGAGACAAATTGGCCCTACCATGCCAATTTTCATGCACATCTACATTTGCAAAATTTAGATGTATTTCTTTTATATGTATTTCAGTACTATAAATCTGAATCAGTTTTTCATATTAATTATAAATTATGCTTACATTTATATTTTAATCCACCAAATTTGGACATAAATTTTTGTATATATAAATAAATAATTTATTTTTACTAACTTACTTGCAAGTATTTTATGAAATTTATTTATAAAATAAATTTGTATAACTTTTGCGCAATCTAAAAAGAGATAAAATAAAGATAAGATGAATTATATAAATAAATAAAATAATGTTATAAATTTAGTTATGTAAATAATGCAAATTATAAGTAACTTTCACACATTAAATCCTGCTAGTTGACTAGGAATGGAAAAACAAAAACTTATATACAAAGACTCCCTACATTATGTAATTAATAAATTAAGACGGGTACCATTTTATACGATTTTCGAACAAAATAAATTCACTTCCTACTGTGATATATAAAATATGAGTTTATATTTTTGTTAGAAAATTAAGGTAAATTATACTTAATTCGAATTAAAAAATAACTGATTATACTTTTTAATCTAATTAAACTATAAAGAGATGAATTTAAGAATTTAAAAAAAAAAAAACTGACATAATGTCCAACAATTAGTTTGAATACTTTAATTTAAATCGAAACAGACTTTATATCATCTCCTATTCCAAGTAGTACTTAGAATGCAAGATAAGAAACAGGAGAAGAAACAGACAAAGTACAAGTTTATTAGTGTAGCCTATGAGTAAGGAAAAATCCAACACAAACTTCATTATTTTGTGTTCTTCATTTCAAATTCGTCATGACTTTTGGAAACAAAGAAGCTAACCAACAGAGCACACAAATAGGTTTCAGTTTTGACTTTTTTGGGAACTTTCATTTATTTTCAGACCACACTGCAACCCTACACACCAGTTTCATCTTCATCTATTTCCATCACTTCTTCCCATATCATCTTCTCATTTTTTTTATATTTCTTTTTACTTTTAATTGCAAGGTTCTTATATTATTTCTCCAGAAACTGTATACTTTTACTATTTTTATTAAAAGCATTGCAAAGAAATAAAAATAAGATGTTTTTTTTTTTATAACAAGGCTATGCATATATAAGGATATGTTTGATAATAACCATATATTGGTACGAATCCAGAGGATATGTTCCGTTGATCGTTAGAGATTAGTAAAAATTAATGAAATGGAATTTGTGATTCTAAATGAATTCGTCACAAAGAGTTCAGTTTGTCTATAGTTACAACCCTAATTCCGTGTGATTTTCCTTTATTAAATGTACAATAATACATGCTTTAGTTTTTATTAATGTTGTTTGAAAGTGTAAGGATAAACGCTTATCATTAGACTAAAAATTTATAATCATTAATTAATTTTTTTTATTTAAGAATGTAACTTAAACTTAAATGTCAATTGTATTTTAATATATTTAAATTTTACCATAAAATAATTAATGTTATTTACAACAAAAAGTACGACGTTTATTAGATTATTTTATCCTTACATTACAGTACATCATCAGCAAATGACAAGGAGTTCTGATTATTATTGTCCGTAACATTAAGTTGTAGAAAGTTAGTACTACTTGTCGTCTATGTCTCAATGAATCCAAGTGCTGAATATACAGAACAGTGCACACAATTTTAACCATTTTCTTAATATTTTTTCGTCAAATCTCTAAAATTAAAGGATGATGAGCAGATATTCTTTCAGTATTAATATTAAATAACAATTAAATATAATATTAAGAACCTCTTTTATTCCCTGCCAGAGCTAAGAGACAAATTCTTAGTGGTTTACTTTGAATTCTTACGTGAATAAGTTTTCAACTCAATGTCTTATCTTATTGTATTCTTCTTTCAATTTCTCTTTTAAAATAAAAGTAAATTTTTTTAGCTTAAACTTTCAAAGTTTGGTATGCATTATTGATATGGAAATGAGCTTTTTTTAGACAGTGAAGTGAAGTTGATTGATTATATCAGGATATTTAGCATCAGGTAAACATACAATCTTATCTGTTTAAATAGCTCCTAGTTTATTTGTTGACAAAAATGATTTTTAAGTGATGTTTATGACATTCGACTCTGATCTTAATTTTGATAGTAATTCTTGGATGGAACACTTATCATCCAATCAAAAATTATAATTCATAATCAGAATATAACTCTTCCTATTTATAATTATAGTCTAAGTGATTGTGACTTAACTCATATATGCCATGATATAATTGATATACTCTACAATAATTTAATTACTGTGTTGTGCCATATGATAATATGAAATATTTAGAGTTGAATTATCCACAATTTTAAATATGTGTTTAAACTACCCACATCTTTAAATATGTGGTCTAAATTACTTTATAATTTTAAATATGTTACCTAAATTACTCACAATTTAAACTATCACATAACACGTTTTAATAACTTAATTATAACTATCTATATTTTTTAAAGTGTTAGCTTAGGGTAAAATTTGGTGTAACTATAATAATAAAAAACTATAACTTATTTTTATTTTAAATAGTTCTTAAGTCGTTGTCATATAAGGGTTCTCTTTATCTATGAAATGGTATGGTTAGTTTTTTTTCCGAGTCCTGTATTATTTTGTAGCTGTATAAGGATTTAAATGTTGTAGGTGAAAATGGTGTGAGGAGAAATGATTAATAACTACATTATTTTCCAATCATACAGTATTACAACAATTATTTGATGGAAAATTCAGAAAGAATCTCTTAACACAAGTCCTTGTATTCTACAAAGACTAATACATGAGTTGATGATGCAGGACAAACAACATTCATTGGTAATGTTTCTATGCTTCCCAACATGGTTTTCTTACATTAAATAACCTTAAACATTTTTATCTTTATATGCACACATATCTTTTCACCAGTTGTAATTCACGAATGATTGACTTGGATATGCAAACCAACACCTCTCATTACAAGTTTCATGCAACACTATTGTCACAAAAATTCGAACGTAAACCATAACAGTTTCAAAAATTTACAAATAATAAGAGATCGGTAAGCAGAACAATATCAAATTATGATATATAGGACAACCGATGAAAAACGTGAATCCATAATGCATGTCACTGATTTATCTGAACATGTGTGAGTCAAAATTTTATATTGGATATACAAAGTTAAATATTATATAAAAATAAAGATTTATAATATCATTATTCTAAAATTTTAAAATAAAAATAATGTCAAATATTTTATATGTATGAAACTAATGTTATATATATATATATATATATATATATATATATATATATATATATATATATATATATTATATATATATTATAT